>Ga0256840_1000150_pt1 | contig 64550 bp, 62 predicted proteins | sample 355202metaG_FD_185969 | JGI IMG/M metagenome (GOLD analysis project Ga0256840, IMG submission 185969) | Hydrothermal vent microbial communities from Mid Atlantic Ridge, Atlantic Ocean - 355-202 | ecosystem: Environmental > Aquatic > Marine > Hydrothermal vents | place: Atlantic Ocean: Mid...
GCCTGAGCATTTCTTGGCTGGAAGTGACGCTCGACAGGACAGGTGCGTCTTTTTTCCACACAAAATGGCCGAGAGGGCGCCTCTATGGTCAACTACTCGCTGATCAGGCTTGAAAGACGCGCGGACATCCCGGTATCAGTTATCAAGTAAGAAATATTCCTGATTTGCTGGCTGGCAAATCGCCGTTTGTGGACAGACACTAGCCATCCCGTGAGGGGGTACTGTGCCACAGGTCCCGGTCTCCGGATTGACTTTCCTGCTGCCGTCATGCTACAGTCCGGAGCCAGTACGGTTTGCCGCAGGGGCTTTTCCTTTCCTGCGCAGGAAATGCCGGCCTACGCACTGTTCCGGTGATTCCGTGAAGCTGTTTATCCATCTTCTTCTCCACCCCGGTGGCTGATCCGTGTCCCAACCCGCAGCCGCAAAAACCGGACCGCCGCGTCTCTCCGGCGGCAGCCCCCGGGCCTACCTCCGGCTGCTGCGGGCTAATCCCCGCTACCGCCGGTTCTGGTTCGCCAGTGTCATCAGCCAGGCAGGCGACTGGTTCAATTATATCGCCATCTTTGTCCTCCTGACACGGATGACCGGTTCCGGCGAGGCGGTGAGCTGGTTTCTGATCGCCAAGTTTCTGCCGTCGGCCCTGCTTGGTCCCCTGGCCGGGGTGGTGGCTGACCGCTACCGGCGCAAGACCATCATGGTGGCCTGTGATCTCGGCCGCTGCCTGCTCGTGCTCTGTTATCTGCTGGCCGGCCGCATGGAACTGGCCTGGCTCATCTACCTGCTGGCCTTTGCCCAGGAATCCCTGTGGACCTTTTCCCATCCCGCCCGCCAGGCCTCGGTGCCCGACCTGTGCGGACCGGCGGAACTGAACGTGGCCAATGGCCTGTCCGGCTCCACCTGGTCGATGATGCTGGCCCTGGGCGCGGCCCTGGGCGGATTTGTCACCGCCATGTTCGGCTGGCAGGCGGCGATCCTGATGGATGCCGGCTCTTTCCTGGTCTCGGCCTGGCTGCTGTACGGGGTGGCCCTGCCGGCAGCGCCGGTCCGGAAGAAAGGGCCGCTGTCCCTGTCCCGCCTCACCGGCTTCTGCGACCTGGCGGAAGGGGCCGCCTATGTGAAGGCCCATCCCCGGGTCGGAGCCCTGCTGATGGTCAAGAGCGGCTGGGCGCTGTCAGGAGGTATCCTGGTCATGCTCACCGTGTTCGGCGAGCAGGTCTTTGCCGACGGCGGCCGGGGCGGGTTGAGTGGGGTACTCTATTCCATGCGCGGTCTGGGGGCCGCTGTCGGTCCCATCCTGGCCTGGCGCCTCTTCGGCGACAGCCGCCAGGGCATGCGCCGGGCCATCGGCCTGGCCTTCTTCATCTCCTCGGCCGCCTACCTGCTCTTCAGCCAGGCCCCGGGTATCGTGTCCGCGGCCCTGTGCGTGTTTGCCGGCCACATCGGCGGCGCCATCCAGTGGGTCTTCAGCACCACCCTGCTGCAGCGTACCGTTGAGGCCCGGTTCCGAGGCCGGGTCTTTGCAGCGGAGATGACCCTGCTCACCCTGGTGCTGAGCCTGTCGAGCTGGCTCACCGGCCTGGCCCTGGATGCCGGCGTCGATCCCCGCACCATTGTCCTCTGCCTCGCCCTCCTGTTTCTCCTGCCGGGAAGCGGTTGGCTGCTGTACCTGCGCAGGCTGGCCGCAGGCCGGGGGGCAGAGGGCAGGGGACAGGGACCAGGGGACAGGGGACAGGGTAGAGGGCTAGGGGGCAGGGGACAGGGGGCAGTTGTCCTCCGCTGTCGCTGACCTGTCGTGTCCAGCCTGGTGTGGCAATCGCGGTTGTCAAAATATGAAAAGTTATTATTATTGAGTAATGATGCTTTTTGCCGGCAGACCTTCATGCGTTTTGACCGTCTGCCGGGTTTACCCTGTTCACGCCATGCAAGGCTGGAGGCGATTATGCATATTCCGTGGAGTATTCTTCTGCTCACCGTTGTTCTTGTCCTTTTTTCGAGCCACACGGCGGTGACGGCACAGAAACAGGCGATCTTTGCCGGCGGCTGTTTCTGGTGCATGGAGCCGCCCTTCGAGCAGATGGAGGGCGTCATCGACGTTGTTGCCGGCTATACCGGCGGCAAGAGCGAACATCCCACCTACGAGCAGGTGAGCAGCGGCCGGAGCGGCCACCTGGAGGCCGTGCGGGTGACCTATGATCCGGCCCGGGTGCGCTATGAACAGCTCCTCCAGGTCTTCTGGCGGCAGATCGATCCCACTGATTCGGGCGGGCAGTTTGCCGACCGGGGCAGCCAGTATGCCACCGCCATCTTCTATCTCGACGAGGAGCAGAAACAACAGGCCATGGAATCAAAAGAGCGGCTGGACAGCTCCGGGATCTTTGACCGGCCGGTGGTCACGGCCATTCTGCCGGCAGGTCCCTTCTACCCGGCCGAGGAGTACCACCAGGACTACTATCGCAAGAATGTGCTCCACTATGGCCTGTACAAAAAGGGCTCCGGCCGGGCCGGTTTCATCGAGTCCACCTGGAAGGACAGGGCATTTCCGGGTCAGGGGGATGAGCGGGCCTTTGCCCGACCCTCGGAGGCGGAGCTGCGCAGGCGCCTGACCCCGCTCCAGTACAGGGTGGTGCGCGAGGAGGGTACCGAACCGCCCTTTGACAACGCCTACTGGAACAACAGGGAGGCCGGGATCTACGTGGATGTGGTATCCGGGGAGCCGCTGTTTTCCTCCCTGGACAAGTTCGACTCCGGCACGGGCTGGCCCAGTTTCACCCGGCCGCTTGAACTGGGGAACATCGTCGAAAAAGAGGACCGGCGTCTCTTCTCGGTCCGGACAGAGGTCCGCAGCCGCCAGGCGGACTCCCATCTCGGTCATGTCTTCGATGATGGGCCGCCGCCCACGGGCCTGCGCTACTGCATCAACTCGGCGGCCCTGCGGTTCATCCCGGTGCAGGACCTGGAAAAGGAGGGGTATGGCCGCTACCGGGCCCTGTTTACAGGCAGGAGAAGCAATAGAGCGGCGTCAGAGTAACAGTCATAAGTATTCAAACATGTTGTCTCGCTCGGGGTGAACTATTACACCGTATGTTCCGCTATCCGGTTTTCGCTGCCATCATTTCAATCCCTTCTTCACGGGTGGATTGGACTGTAGGGATGACCGGTGGTCGCCATTCCGGTGGATCTTCTGCATCGTAGGGATAATGTGGAGATACACGGGGGATACGTCTTTGCCGGGCACAATATGCGGGTTGCGGGCAACGCCCGCATTAGGTAAAAGTTCAGCAGCACGCCCTCGTAAGCGCTCACAGGGACCGCACGGAGTCTTTGCTTACCTCTTTGCACGGTCGTGCCTGCCCGCATAGGTAGGCTATCGGAGTCTCGCTGCGCTCGCTTACTTGCCGGCCAGCCGCGATCACGCACAGCTGACGCACTGCTGAATTTTTACCAGAAGCACCGGTAATTCAAAGTGGTTGCCGATAGCGGTGAACTGTTACCGCATTAGAACGTGAAGCCCATCAGGGCCTTTATTGAATTGAGTGGCTCGTTCGGTTCCTTGAGGCCGGCATTGGAGACGTGATGAAAACGCACTTCAAGGAGCAGGCGATGCGCCTTGCTCACCGGATGTTCGAGGCCGATGCCGCCCTGGTAATTGCCATTCCACCTGGAGCCCATGCCGGGGATATCGGCAAAAGAATAGACAGGGCCACCGCCGCCGAAGATATAAGGCTGCCAGTCCGGGTTGGCAGTGAACGTATAGGTGGCGAGGAAATTGAGACCGATCATGGCGGAGACATCCGGACTGGTGACAATATGGATAGGCAGCTCCATTATAGTGGAGTGAAAGCCCCGGTACCAGCCGGAACCGATATTTTCTATCACGTGATGATTGTGGCGCAGGATCAGATCAATGGTCTCCACACGCTGGGTTGTCTGCCCCCATCCAGGAAAACTCTGGCCGTAACCGGCGAGAAAGGCATTGCTGTCATTGGTCGTGTCAAGGAGCAGACCGGCTCTGCCATTAACGGGATGAATCAACATCCAGAGAGCTGCAACGAACAGCGTACATCGGATTTTGGGGAAAATTCCTTCTGCATTGCTTCGCAGTTGCGTGACCTGAAACATCTTTTCCTCCTGGGCGAGAGGTATGTGGGCTATTTTCGTATGCAGTTTGTTATATCATCCAAAGAGTGCGTCGGCAAACACTCTGTTCTTTCGCAGGGTTTCCTCACAAGGGGATATGATGACCGGCTTATCGTTGGATAGGTCGGCTCATCACCGGTCGCCGGATCAGCCTGGCCAGAGGGACAACCCGGTATCTGCCATGCAGGGTGTCAAGAAGCTGGTCAAGTTCGCGGTGCCACTCCTCCTGGACGTCCGGTCTGTGCGGTGGCAGATCGTGCAGCATGATAATATCTCCCGGGCGTACCCTGTCGAGAATCCTGGTGGCCAGGTTGACAATATTTCTGTTGCCCCTGTCAAAGGCCCGGCATGAGTAGTTGACGGCGACAAGCCCTTCTGCCTCCAGAATTCGGCCAAGACGAGGATTGGTGATGGCGACAGGGGGACGGAACAGGAGGGGACGCACACCGAAACGCTGCAGGATCTCTTGCGCTCGCCGGATGTCCAGGGCAATGGTTCGTGGACTGCGCAGCATAAGCAGGCTGTCGTGGCGCAGGGAATGGTTGCCGATGGTGTGGCCGCGGGCAAGTATCTCGTGGACAAGCTCGGGATATTTTGCAGCCTGTTCCGCGACAATGAAAAAAGTTGCCTTGCAGTTGTGGCGGGTGAGGAGTTCCAGGATGACCGGCGTGGATTGCGGATGCGGTCCGTCATCAAAACTTAACGTCACCCCGGTTTCTTTGTCGGTGCCGCGGCTGATAATGGGCAGGAAGAAAGACACACCGGGAAGAAAGGGAGCAACGGCGCAGAGGAGGAGAAAGATTGCCAGCGGGACAATGGCCCACGCAGGAGAGATCATGCCCAGGCAGGCGGCCAGGACCATGGCGGCCATTCCGATTTTCTCACCAAGGCAAAAACCGCCTCCACGTTGCCTACCCATGTCTGTCCCACTGTAATCTTTTACAGCCACTCCGGTTGTGCACGATCATGTCGGCATACCCTGAAGGGCGGTGGTTGCCTGGGGGTCTGCAAAAACTTGGAGCACCTGGGCCGGTTGGTGAAGCAGCGCGGTGTTGATTTGTCTCAGTAACATGTTTTTGCGACGTTATATTGTAAAGTTTTGGTGGCGTGTGAATTGTACGTGGATGGTAGCTGGCCGGCTACAGCTTGGTAGAAGTTCAGCAGCATGCCGTCTGCACGCGTTCGCGACTGGCCGCATAGCGGGCTATAGACGGCAAGCCACGATCACGCACAGTTGACGCACTGCTGAATTTTTACCAAAAGTGTCTGTCTTTTTAGGCGGTTGCCCATAGCGGTGAACTATTGCGCCGCTTGTTTGTCCGGGTAACAGCCCGATCCACACGGATGGCGTGCTGCTGAAAATCAGCTGCAATCAATTACCCTTTTGTGGCAACGATCCATGCCAACTCATGGTTGGCACGTGACAGTTGTCCTCCATGTACCGTAAGGCCGGCCTCCCGGACAAAGTTTTTCATCTGTTGCCGTGATCGAAACCTGCCCCTGTAGCCGTTCCATCGAATGCGCAACTCTTCCAGGCGCCAGGCAGGAGAAACTGTACCCTCCTGCGGGACGGCAAAACGCATTACCAGCCTGCCCTGTGGCGCTAGCGCTTTACGACAGTTCGTCAGCAGTTGTTGGAGGGTGGTGTCATCTAGGTAATGCAGCATGTCCAGGATCAGGATGCAGTCTGCCGCGCGGGGCAACGCAGGAAGATCCGGTGCCCGGCCGATGGTGATATGGCCTTGCCTGCCACAGGCAACCCGTGCCACCCGGACCCGCTCCGGGTCCGGGTCAAGTCCGTACAGTTCGGCGTCAGGATAATATTCCAGGCACCAGCAGGCCGGCACGCCATATCCGCAGCCGATATCGCAAAGAAGGCCGGATGTCATCTTGTTGGCAGCGGGCAGAAACTCAGGTAACTCATGGAACATCGGATCATAATGGAGTTTGAAGCGGGCAAACATCCGGGGATAGGCCTCAAGGGTCCGGTAACGGCAACGGATAGCTGCTGCGATGGTGTGCTGGTGGCGGGACGAGTGGATTGCCGCTTTACGGCAATCCCTTGCAAAGAAAAGATTCAGGAGGGGTGGTAGCAGCAGAAAGGCCCCCAGCAGGCAGTAGCCGATGCCGAGGAGGGAAACAATGCCGATGCTGCGCAACAGAGAATGTTCAGCTGTACATAGAACGCCGAAGCCGATCAGGGTTGAGGCAGCGGCCAGGAACACAGCCCGTCGTACCAGGGCATAGGCTGGATGGCCGGGATCCCGATAACGTTGATGGGCCCTGACCATGAAGATGGAATAGTCGATCCCCATGCCGAGGATAACCACCGACAGCATGAGACCCGGGATATCCACCGGATGATGAAGGAGCCGTAGGCTGCCCAGGGTACAGATATAGGAAAAGATCACTGGAAGCAGGGTCAGAAGAGTGAGGCCGATATCCAGGTAGAAGAAAAAAAGGAGCACAGTCAGGCCGGTGGCCAGGATGATCAACATGCAGGTAAAGGTTTGAAAGAGATGCCTGGCCAGTCGGGCACTGAAAAAAACAGGATCAAAGACGTGGCATTCTCCGCTGTAACGGTTGAAAAAAGTCGCGCCGTCATACCCTTTTCCCGGTTTCACGGTGATGGTCTGCAGAAGCCGGGAATGGTCGTGATCGCTGCTGATACCGAGTATGTCAAAATATTTTTTTGGTATGGGCACGGTGGTAAGGTGGTATCCTGGCGTGATGGTTGCCAGGAAGCCGGCAAAACCTGACGGGTCAAAACCGGTGGCTGCTGCCGCTTTGCCGAGAGCTTTCTCAAAAGTTCTTATCCGGGATGTGGACCAGAAATCGTGCCAGGCAGCAAGATGATTGGCGGCAAGATTCGGACCGGGAAAGAGCATGGACGGCACAAAGGGCGGCCGAATAATTCCCTTCTGCGCGTCTGTCTGGAGCCGTGCAAGCAGGATATCTCCAGCCCGTTGCAGTTCGACCGCCGATGAGGCGGTCTGCAGCAGATAGACCCGGCCGGACATCTTGCCCCAAATCGCAGTGAACCGGACATCTGCCTCCCGGGTATCCCGACTGACAGTGTTCATACTCGCCATATCCACCCGAAAGCTGGGCGCGGCAAAAAAGAGCATGACCACAAAAAACAGCAGAGCCACCGTTACGCCGGTCCAGCCTGTACCGTACAGACGGTCAACCAGCCACTGCAGGGGAAGTTTCCGTTCGACAGCAGGAGGCATTACTGGAAAGATCCTCGGAAAGGCCAGGTGGACAAAGAGAAAGGAAAACAGGATTCCAAGGGCGGTAAATCTTCCAAGTTCTGTGAATATCGGGAACCCGGAGAGTGCAAGGAGCAGGAAGGCGCCTATGGTGGTGATCACTGCCATGATGCCGATGGCCCGGACTTCATGGGAAGCCTCTTTGCCCAGTGTGCTTCTGGGTTGGTCGAGAAAGAGCAGGTAGGCGATACCGTGATCGACAGTGATGGATATCAGAGCGCCACCAAAACCGAGTACCATGATGGAGATGGATCGATACAGGAGAGAATAAACGAACAGGCCGACGGCTGTACCGGCCAGGGCAGGTACCAGCGAAAGCAGGCCGATGAGGGGGCGTGGAAAGGAGATGAGCAGGAGCAGAGCAATCCCGCCGGTGGCAAGAGCCAAGGCAAGATTGACATCGTGGCGGATGATCTTTTCGTTGTCAAGGGCGGCCCGGTAGGCGCCCACCGGCGTCAGGGTTACCCGGGCGGTATCACCGCCATAGCGGCTCTGCAGCTCACCGGCCACCTGCTGCAAAAGATCACTGATTCTGCGGGCTGCCGCTGTATCGGTGCCGCCGGCACGGGGCCGGGCCGTTATCAGAAGATGACGTCGATCCGCGGACAGCAATTGTCCCCGGTACAATGTCGCCCCTGTCGTTGGCCGTAGTGCAGCCATCCTTGCAAGGACGATATCCTTCAGGGCCAGTGGATCATCTTGTATAAACCTGGCTGCGCCAATCCCTTCCAATGTGGAAAGACGGGCATATTCCTGTTGCAGGTGTCGGCGCAGCCATGATTCCTGCAACCGCGGGGCAACCTGCTGCCTGAGATCCGTGCTGGAAAAAAGCAGGGGAAGATTGGCAACCACATGGCTGGCGAGAGACGCGATTTTGCCGCTGATATCGCCCATGCCCACGCGGACAAACAGGCCGCTCTGCCGGAGCCGTTGTTCAAGATATTTTCCACATTCGACAAGGCGATCAGGGGAGGAAGGCTCAATGCTGACATCCACCGCCACCTGGTCCTGGATGGGGTGATGGCTGAAGACGTTTAAGGCGTCGGTCAGGACCGGGTCCCCGGACGGCATGGAGTGGATGACGTCGGTGTCAATATCGAGGCGGAGCAGGCCGACGGCGGCAAGCGCACAGGCGGCCAGCAGGGTCAGGAGAAGAAGACGGACATTCATGGTGACAAGAAGGCGACTCTACAGGAAACACCGCCAGAGAAGCAGGGAAGCGGCAAACAGGGCGAGCAGGTTGGTCGTCAGCAGCAGCAGTTTCCGGCACTGATAAAATTCATTGAGCTGCTGGAGAAAGGGCAGGCCTCCGAACAGCCGCCGCAGCCGATGGATGACGATGGTCTGATTATCACTGCCGGCAAGCCCCTGAAGTGCACACATGGGCGTAAGGGCGAAAAACCGTTTTCTCTTCTGCTGATGGCGCAGGAAGGTGTCCCAGGGGACACCTGTCCACTTGTTGGTGACCAGTTCACGGGCAAATTCGGCGGAAACCGCATAGGCATGGCTAAGGCATCGGTATTTGATCCGGGCGATATGTTGCCCTGCCGGCCGACTGCGGGAGGTGATACAGCCGAGAAAGAGAGCGTCCCACCGGCCATTCCGCGCAAGGCAGATGCAGCCCTGCCGCAGCCGTTCCGGGGAAAAGTTTTTGAAGAACACATCATCCTCGAAAATTAAAATATTGCTGGCGTTGGCGGCAATGCCGCGCCTCAGGCACAGGATATGCGATTCAAAGATACCTTGGGCCCGGTTTTGGGCATGGGGCTGCACCAGGATGAACTCCACCCGTCCCTCCAGGCCGACGGCGGTAAATTCCTTCTGCGCTTGTTGGCGGCGGTCATGCCGGTTGACCAGGGAGATACAATAGATCCGGTCAAAAAAAAACCAGGGATTCCGCAAGGATTCTGCTGTGCTGCGCGAGAACAAAAAAACTTTTCTCCTGCATTGCCGGTTGCTTCTCTGTACCGACCCCGTGTAGGGGTGAATAGTTCACCGTGATCGGCAACCGCATAAAAAGACCGATACTTTTACGTGTAGGGTATCATCTGCCATGCTAAAACGACAGATCCTCAGATTTGGCCGTACCGAATTCGTCCGTCAGGCCATTGCCGAGCAGGCGGACCTGTCCGCCTTTCAGCAGCGGCCAACGCCTCGTATCATTGCCGGCGTCTTTTTTATCGTCCTCAGCTATATTATCGGCTGGCCGGCTGTTGCCCTGATCGGCATGCTCGCCGTCACTCTGCATGAACCTTGGCTTGCGGCCATTGGCTGTCCTGCGGTCTATGGCCTTTCCCACCTGGTTTTCCTCCTTGGCATGTATCTGGCCGGGGCCACATACTCCATGATCTTCCTGCGTTGGCTCACCAGAATTCTCATGGAGCCATTGCTTGTCTGGGCCGAAGGAGAAGACCACACTGCCAGAGAATGACGGCAACAGCTCAGCAGCACGCCATCTGCATACCCCCGCGCCTCCACGTACAGCGGGCTCGAGAGGGGGAGCGGACTTGCAGACACATGGCCCGGCCAAATTGGGTTTATCCTGCCCTCTGCATGACAAGACCGCATACAGTTTCGGCCGGGGTGCCGTCCTGAGCCCTGATCTCGAGATCATAGACCAGCAGGTTATCCCTGTTCGTTGAGATCTCGACAACATCCACCCCATACCGTCGATCGGCTCTGGTCTGCCGGTGGATGACCCGCTCGGCAAAACCGGTGGGAAAGGGGATGTAATTTACCTTCCGCTGGCCGTGCACACAGGCCATATGCATGGCCCCGTCCAGGGGAAAGGGGGAGCCAAGGCAGGAGGATACTCCCTGGTCGAGATCGTTGAGGGCCCACACATGTCCCCAGGCGCGGTCGTTGGCAAGATGGAGCTTGCCCTTCAGTGAATGGCAGCGGCGACCAAAGGGTACGTAATGCTCATAGACCTGTTCGGAGCTCAAAAGCGCCTCCGGCCGGGGAGGGCGTCGATGCGAATGCCATCGCTCTGCGCAGTACCCGCCACCGAACGTAACCTCACCATGGACCAGCAGGCGTCGCATTGCCGTCAACCGTAGCCGGCTGCACAAGCGGGCCTGCACAGTGCCGTTTTGCAAACGTTCCAGTTCGATCTCCAACGCCAATGTACCTCTTCCGGGTTGAATCTCCAGAAACCTTGGGAATCGCGCCGATCGCATTCGCCGGTAGTCCACATCCGGATAGTGCATCTGCACCTGTTCGGCGAGGATGGCCAAGGTCTCCACTGCCGGCAACACTGCGCGGTCCTGAAAGGAGTGATCACGCCACCATGGCCGTACCACTACTTCATGGGCGAGACGTTCAGTCTGCATCAGCAGGGAAAATCCCGCCAGAGCCTGCGGGTTTTGGCATCGATTTCCACAGGCAGACCGCTGTCTGCGTCCACGGCACAGTGGCGGGTAAAGCCGGTGCAGACGATCTCGCCATTGTCGGCCCGGGTAATAAGGTAGTCGAACTGCAGTTTGACCAGCTCCAGGGCGCCGGGACAGGTATGGATGTACATCAAGTCATCATAAAATAGCGGTGTATAATAATTCAGTTCTGTCCTGATGATGGGATAGATATACCCATTTTCCTCAATACGTTTATAGGGATAGGCGGCCTGGCGCATGAGTGAAGCCCTTCCGAATTCAAAATATTTCAGATAGTTGGCATGATATACCACCTGGGAACGGTCTGTGTCTGCGTAGAGTACACGCAGTTGGCAGCGGTGCCAGATTTTACCGCTGTTACCGTCACGGACAAACGGTGAATCCTCCAGAGGTTGGGGAAGAAATGGTCTGGGCCGCATGGCTCTATATCCCTCTGAACACGATACAGCAGTTGGTGCCGCCAAAACCGAAAGAGTTGGACAGGATAAACTCCTGGCTATGGCGGCGGCTTCCTCCGACGACCACATCCAGGTCCGGGAAGTCCGGGTCCGGGATATGATTGATTGTCGGCAGGACGATTCCCCTGCGCATGGCCTCGATGGCAAGGGCTGCCTCGATGGCGGCCGAGGCGCCGAGGCTGTGACCTACCTGCGATTTGTTCGCCGATACCGGAATCTCAGACAGTCGGCTGCCAAAGATGTCCCGCAGGCAGGCAACCTCGGTGGCATCTCCGGCAACGGTGGAAGTGCCGTGGGCATTGACGGCGTCAATGTCGGTGGCGGCAATCCCGGCATCCTCAATGGCATCCCGCATGGCACGGGACACCGTCCCATGGTTGGGACGGGTGAAATGGTGGGCATCGGAATTCCAGCCGATCCCGGCGACCTCAGCCCGGGGCATCAGGCCATAGGCCCGCGCGGCCTCTTCGGCGGCCAGGACCAGCGCCGCCGCGCCCTCGGCAAGGACAAATCCCTTACGGTCCCTGCTGAATGGCCGGGATGCCTGGGTTGGATCAATAAATGCCCGGTCTTTCGGGCCAACCTTGATGGTGGCAAGCATGTTGGCAAACCCCTGGATGATCTCCGGCACCAGACACGTTTCCACGCCACCGGCCAGGACAAAATCACAATCGCCATCGCGGATCATCCGGGCTGCAAGACCAATGGCATGATTACCCGAGGCACAGGCACCCTGGGGCGAAAAGATCGGACCGGTAAACCCCAGGAGCATACCTGCCTTGCCCGCCGGCAGGTTGGCGCACATGTTGGGCAGTAGGTAGGGGCTGACACGGGTTGGCCCCTGATCACGATAGTTGTTCATGGCGATGCGGTAGGCATCAGTACCATTTAAGGCCGAGCCAATCAGGCAGCCGGTGCGGGGTCCGGTTGTGGCGTCCATCTCCAGGCCGGCATCGGCCAGAGCCTGTCTGCAGACCTCCATGGTCAGAAAGACATAGGCCGCGTCCCAGAGCGAGGCCTCCTTGCGGTCCACATAAGGCAGCCCGGCGGCGTCCCAGTGGGGAATCTCGCCGACCACGTTGGCACGGCTGCTGGTGGCACAGCGGGTTAAGCGCCGGAACCCGGCCTCCCCGGCCACGACGCGCTGCCAGGTGGTGGCAAAATCCGCGCCGAGACAGGTGGCCACCGCATATCCGACCACCACCACTTTCCTGTTCTGTGGCGCTTTCATCGTTTATCCGGATATCAGAGGACGGAAGACAGACGGCGGAAGACAGACGGCGGAAGACAGAATAGATGGCCGCCTTCGGCAGCGTTCTTGTGTTGAGTGTCTGGTTCGATCTGCGGCATCTCACCCTCATTGTATCGCTCTGCGGGCAGGAGCCGCGTCTCTGCATGGTCGTTCCTGCCCGCAGAGGTAGGCTATCGGAGTCTCCCTGCGGTCGCTTACCTGCGGTCAGGCACGCCTGCACAAATCTGCGGCCCCTGAGAGCGCTTAAACCATTGTGCCCGGAAAAACCGATGGTTATTTGTCGTAATAGTTTACCGCCATCGGCAACGGCCTGAAAATAGCAAGACTTTTGGTATGTATCCAGCCTCTGCGGAGCAACGCATACGCCATCTGCCTGATTTTCATGGTTTGTTATGCCGCCTAGGCTTGAATGCTTACGCGATTTTTCGCAAAATAGCACAACTGTTACAGCCGCCGAAGCCAAAACTGTTTTTGAGGACAAACTCCTGCTCTACCTCCCGCGCTCCCTCTGCCACGCAGTCAAGTTCAAGCTTAGGGTCTGGAGTATAATTGATGGTTGGCGGCAGCATGGCCGATTCCATGGCCAGCATGGCGAACACCGTTTCAATGGCGCTGGAAGCGCCCATGGCATGGCCGATCAGCGACTTGTTGGCAGTTACCGGCGGCGGCCTGCGACCGAATACTGACCGTAAAGCGGCATGCTCCACCTCGTCGCCGACCCTTGTCGATGCGGCATGAGCATTGATTGCGTCGATATCGCCTGGCCGAATGCCGGCATCGGCAATGGCCTCCTCCATGCAGCGGCACACCGTGGGCAGGTACGGGGCGACAAAGTGGTGGGCATCCGAGGTCATGGACCAGCCGGCAAGTTCAATCCGGGGCCTGATACCATTGCCTTCGGCGAATTCCCGGGTACAGAGGATGATGGCGCCCGCTCCCTCGGCGAGAACAAAACCGCGCCGATCAATGGAAAAGGGACGGCTGGCTCTCTGCGGAGGCTCATTTTCCTGGCCCTGCCTGGGGATATACACTCCGTTCATTGTATAGAATCCGGCAACGATGGGCTCGACCAGGGCGAAATCCACGGCGCCGCAGATGGCGACATCAGCGCGACCGTTGGCAAGAAGCATGGCGCCGGTGATGATCGAGGTCAAGCCGGTGGCGCAGGCCGTTATTGTGGTGACGATGGGACCTTGGGCACCGGTGTGGATAGCAATTTTACCCCCGACCATGTTGATGCAGGCATTGGGATTGGCATAGGGATTGGGCAGCCGATTATGCCCGCGCAGCCTGCGGTCTCCCTGGAGAACCGCGTCCACTCCGCCGATGGCGGTGGAGTAGGTTACCGCTACCCGGGGAGCGATCTTCGGTGAGATGCGAAGGCCGCTGCGGGCAAGGGCACGGTCAACGGTGAGCAGGGACCATGGGAACACCGGGGAACTCCAAGCAGCCTGATGGCGGCCGCTGAGATAGGGATACTGGCGGGGCGACAGACCAAGGGCATCGAGCGCGGGTACCTGGCCGGCTATGGTGACAGGAAAGTCCTCGCGCAGGGGGAAACGGTCAAGGGGACCGATTCCGCTTTTTCCGGCCAGGGCGGCCTGCCACTGTTCCTCCAGATCGGCACCGAGACATGAGACGGCATCAAAGCCGATAATGACAGTCTCCTTTCCTCCCCCCATGCTGGTTCTACCAGGGAATGAACTGATAGAGCTTGGCGAACATCTCGTAGATCTCGATCCAATTCTGCAGATCTTCGGCGGTCCGGATATGGGCGCGCTTGTTGACCATGACCCAGCTCATGTGGGCGGCGCCGTCCTTGCAGGTGGAGCAGTCCCGGGTCTCCGAGGTGCAGCAGCGGTGCATGGTTTTCAGGTCCGAGGCCCAGCGGATGAAATTTGTCAGTCGTCTGGGACGGGGGTCACGTCGGTCGAGAGGCTCGGTCACCGACGGACACTCCATCCAGCCGAAGCGGCGGCCCAACATCTCGCCGGTGGTGATTATCTTATGATAATAGCGGCAAGAGACCACTGTTTCCGGATAGGCGGCAAGCATGGCGTCCATCTCTGCCCGGATATCAATCAGTTCCTGCGGCTGCCAGGAAAAACCTTCCACGCCCTCGTCGTTGGAGAGGAGCTGCATGTGGACCTTAAGGCCGACATCCCGAATTTTCCTGATGATCCGCTCGGTCTTGCCCAATTGCCGCGGTGTGATGGTATAAAGGTAATAGGCGTGCGGATCTCCCTCGTAATTGGCGCTGGAAACGGCAAAGGTATCTCGACCACGCAGGATTTTCTCGTCTTCGGCGTCGCCCCAGAGGGAGATGCCCACCATCATGTCCGGAAAACGCTTCCTGTCCACCCTGATCTGGCCGTTGGTGGCACAGAATGTGGGTAACCGTTGATAGAATGCCTCGATCCGATCCATGCAGAGGGTCGGCTCGCCACCGATAAGGATGGCCAGATTGACGCCACGGGCCATCTCCTGCTCGACAAAGGCATGCCAGCGGTTCACATCCTTCTCTTCGCGCGCTCGTTGGTGTTCTCCGGAGGAGAAGAAAAAGCAGCCTTTACAGCGCAGATTGCAGCGGTCGGTCACATCATAGATGGAACTGCGGATATTCAGTTTGGAGATCTTCTTATATCGCTCGTACCAGTGGTCGTTGAGCAGTGAGCTGACGGTTTTCATATCGGCATGGTTTATTGTGAATACCTGAAAAATCCTGCGGTTGTTCGTGCACCGAGAACGTCGAGACAGATGTGGATACAAGGACGCGGGTCATTTTCGGTGCGGCGGTGTTGTGGTACGTCGAGCATGAAAAATGTTGGTCTGACGCGGCAGCCGAGCCTCTTTTGACGTTCAAATGCCGGACGCCTGCAGGATTGAGGATATACATGCGCAATCTCAATCTGGAAATATCAATACTTTTGGTAAGACTCCAGCAGTGCGTCAGTTTGCCGAACAGAGGACGCATGTCCCCAGAATCAGTTATTGTCCTTCCTCTGCCGGGATGGCAGGCTCCGGACAAAGATGGTGTCCTTTTGTATAACCTCGTACCCAGACGGCAAGATAGGTGTCCACATAATCAAGCCAGGCGGCAAAACTGCGGCGATCTCCGGCGTGTCGGAACATGCGGGCCGTGACCACTGCGCTGCCGGCGGCATAGTGACGGCAGTCGTCGCAGTCCGTGTCAGGCACGCAGCAGGCGGCAGCCCGGTCCCATAAGAGATTGGTGCGATACTGCCGGAAAGAGCGGCCAAGGCCGATGGCGGTTGAGGGATTCATCCGTGGATAGGAGCAGGAGAAGAGCGTATGCAGCCCCTTTTTCCGGGTATGGACCAGGATGTTGTAGGGAGAGTACACCACGGTATCGGGATACTCGGCCAGCAGTCGGGTCATGACCTGCCGGGTTTTGTTCAGGGTTTCCGGAGTATGCCGAAGCGATTCTCGATAGCCGACCGGTGCCGAGAACATGTTGAAGGTGACTTGAAGATCGTTTGAAGCCAACAGTTCGGTGACTTCCCGGGCCTCGTCAATATTGGCCGGGGTAAAGGTGTAGACAAAGATGGCGCGCGGATCGTTTCGGTAGTTCTCCATCTGTCGGACAAGCATGTCCGGCGCCCCGCGCACGGCGAGACTTGTCCGGTCATTGCCCCATACCGAGATATGTACCCGGTAGTCGATGTCCCTGGGCAACCGCTTCAGGCCATTGGTGGCAATGGCGCCAAGGGGGATGATGTCGTAACAGACACGGCACAGTTCCGGCACCAGCGATGGCTCGGCACCTGCCAGCACCACAAAGGTGATGCCGCGCGCCTTCTCTGCCATAAACAGAGAACGCCAGTCTTCGGGTGACCGGTTATCCGCCGCAAACTGCTTTTCCCCGGTAAAGTAGTAACAGCCCTCGCAGCGGATATTGCAGCGGCTGCACATGTCATAGGTGGACTCGCGCAGAAAGAAATACTTTCGCACCTTTTCCCAGCGCGTACCAATGACCGGGTCAGCGATAATGTCGGCGAATTTCACCGGAGCCATAGTTATCTGTTCATTCATCACCGCCGCGTCTCTCGTCAATGTAGGCAGCAATGATACGCACGGTGGTCAGCTTGGGATAATCGTCTTCGTCAATGCGGATACCATACTCGTCCCGAAGCCGCAAGGCGATGGTGGCCAGATCCATGGAATCGATTCCCACCTCATCCACCAGGTCAAGGTCAGGATCAAAGGTTTCCGGAGTTACGTCTTCAAGCTTCAGCTCATTGATGATGATTTCCGCGATCCTAAAGGCGGTTTCTTTGTTGCTCATTTTTATCAGATTGCAGATGTTGGAGAGGTTTGAGCAGGAGCATGCCTGAGCAGACCTCCTTCTCGTCCCTCGTGATGGTGAAAGAATATAGATTGTTTTTATTGCCGGCAGTCACACGAATGTCAAGGTATTCTCCAGGCCGGACAATATTTTTGAATTTGACCCGGCTCAGTCGGGCCAGGGCAAAGGCGCCATCCTGGCTTCTCATGATCAACCTGGCGATCATATGCAGTTGCGCGATGCCAGGAAGGATGGGGTTTCCCGGAAAGTGGCCGGCAAACCAGGGAGAATCTGCCTCGATCCTCACTCGTTCCACAATTTCTTTGTTGATTTTTTCCTGCTGCATGCCTGTAATAGTTCACCGCTATCGGCAACCACCTAAAAAGACAGATACTTTAGGTAAAGGTTCAACAGTGCGTCAGCTGTGCATGATCGCGGCTGGTTGTCTATAGCCCGCTATGCGGCTAGCCGCGAGCGGGTGCAGATGGTGTGCTGCTGAACCTTTACGCATGCCTTTTTGACGGCTGTCCCCTCTGTGATACCGGTTCAGGGGAGCCTTGAGAGGGGACACTCGGCTTGATCGTTTTCTTGTACACGGGACCGCAAATAGAATTCTTTCTTATACCACCAAGCGTGAAAATACACAACAAATGGTACATTGGCATGAGCAGCGTAGGTTCGTCGAGGTGCTTGGGGCAGCAGGTATCAGCGGGCAAGAAATTCCCAGAGAGGCCCGACAAGGCCACGTTCATGGAGCCTTTGAACGGTTTCGGCAACCTTTCTGCCGCCGGAACCGACGATCCAGTTGGTTCGGCTGGCTGCACGGGCAATGACCATCTGTTTGATGGCGGAAAAGTCGATGGCATCTGGACGGTAAAAAACCGGTTTGAGCAGATCGGCGTCCGGATCGACTTTGCCTTCGGCCAAGGCCAGGTCATAGAGGGCTGTGCCTGGATAGATACGGATTCCGATGAAAAAGAACAGGACGACTCTGTCAAGATGTTCGAGGTTGTCCAGGGTCTCATTCACCGTGGCCTCTGTTTCACCTGGTCCACCCAGGAGAAGGTAATGTGCCGTGTGTATTTCAGCCTCCCTGGCCATCCGGTGCGCACGTAAAACATCATCTACTCGAAAAGGTTTGCGATAGTGTGTCAGCATGGCATCACACATGGCCTCAGTACCGAATTCCACATGGGCCAGGCCACATGTGGCCAAAGTGGCAAAATAGTCATCCGGCATCCTGATCGGCGCGAAGAACCCGCCCCAAGGGATGGTCAGGCCGGTCCGACGAAAGGCAAGAGCGACCCGCAGGCTGTGGTCGATGTCCGAGTTGAAGGCTGAATCGGTGAGAAAGAGATAGCCGGCTCCTTCCTCCTGCAGTTGGCGGGCAGCGGCAGCCACTTGGTCCGGGTCTTCGAGACGATGTCGGTGGCCTTCGATACGTGGATATGGGCAGTAGATGCAGGAAAAGGCACATCCCCTTTTGCTCTGCAGGTTGAGCATACCCCCCTGCCGGGTATAAAACCGGAGCTGATCCGTTCCTGCAGGCAAGGCCCGCCGACGTTCCCCGGTCCAGGGCGGAGGCGGGGCAGTGGCGGCAGCCCGGCTGATAACTCCGGGAATGCTGCAGGGATCTTGACCGGATTCCAGGGCATCGACCAGCAGGCTGAAGCGTTCTCCTTCGCCTATGATGCCATAATCGGCCCCCAGTCGGGTGGAAATCCGGTTTGGCATGATGGTGAATCCGGCGCCACCGCAGACGATCACCGCATCGCTTTCTTCTCGTAGCCAGGAGATAAGGTCGGCATATTCCCCGATAAAGTAAGATGAATCGCCGGATTCTGTATTGTCGATATTTCTACAGGATATGCCGATAATTTCCGGGGAGAACTCCTTCATCAGCCGGGCAAGCTGCTGACGATCCATGCAGTTCATATCTGCAATCTTCACCTTATGGCGATGTATCACTGCTCCAGCCACATAGTCAAGGCCGAGAGGATAGACCGGATAGGGAACGGTGAGCGTGTTGGGCGATATGAGTAGGATCTTCACACCCGTGAGATCTCCATGGCCGTGATCGTGTCGCCAAGACCAAGCACCAGTATCGAGGATCCGGCAGCAAGGGGCCGCTGATGATGACCGAACGGGACCGAGATGTCGTCCCGGAGAATGGCCATGGCCAGGATCGCTGCCAGGGCAGAGGAAGAAGCGAATTCACCCAGGAAATCCCGATACCGGAAGATCGGCGGCTTCCTGCCCAATCGATCGATAAAAGCAGCCAGTTGCTGTTCTCCCTCGTTTCCGGATGCCATCGGGATCCCCACCATGAGGAGGCCGCAGCTGGAACAGAGGTGGTCGCGATCCCCCAGGGCGGCCAGCAGGTCATCCATAGCCTGTTCGGAATTGTTGGCGAAAAAGGGAAGCCGCACTGTTACGCCGGCGCCGGCACCTGGGTGCCAACGTCGGACAAGGCAGGCACCGCCGCCGTCTGCCGGGATGGAAACGCCGGCGACCGATGGGTCGAACAGAGGGGAAAGACACGGGTGGAACTCATCCAGTCCCAGAACGATGCCGGTTTCCTCCACGCCAAGATTGAGGATGGCGGTCATTAGCGCCTGCTCAAAAGAGGCATCCGCGCCACTGGTGGTGATGTTGGCGCCGGTGGCGCCGAGCAACATGGCCACCTGTCCGGCCGGAGCATTATGAACAGAGCCGACAAAGTCGGTGGGACTGGGAAATCGTTCCTCGGTTTCAAACAGGCGATGGAGAAAATCGTGGGTCTCGCCCTGGGCGCCCCAGCCGGTGCCCATGAATATGGCCTGCACGGATCCTGCTGGATTCATGTTGTTCCTGGCTGCGGCAGCCATGGACAGGGCCATCCTGGGGAGTCGTTTGAGACGGCGGATACGGCCCGGATCCAGGCCGGTAGCCAGTCGGGCCGATTGCACCCGGCCTGCCGCCAGTTTGCCTGTCTGCAATGCGGTGATAATTGCATCCAGGTCGCCGGCGCCGCTAAGCGCGGCAAGGCCGAGAACAAGAAGGCGATGGTCCCGTTCTGTGCCGATTTGGCTGCAAGAGGCTTTACGACGGGGCCGGCTGATGATGAGGGCGGCATTGTTGCCGCCAAAGCCGAAGGAGTTGGAAAGCACATTGCCCACCGATTGTGACACTGGGCTGGTAAGAGGGGCAAGCTCCAGGAGCGGGTCAACCTGTCGTAGTCCGCTGTTGGCTGGCAGAAATCCATGATCGATGGCAAGGGTGGCCACCACCGCTTCGATTCCCCCGGCAGCAGCGAGGCTGTGGCCGGTTGCACCCTTGATCGAAGAGAGCGGCGGTATGTCGGAAAATACGGTTTGTATAGCCCGAGCTTCGGCAAGATCGTTTTCCCTGGTGCCGGTGCCGTGGAGATTGATATAGTCGATCTCCTCCGGCCCCAGGCCGGCGTCGTTCAAGGCGGCGCGTATGGCCGATGCGGCCTCCGTGCCGTCAGGACGCGGGGCGGTTGGATGATAGGCATCGCAGGACAGGCCTGCTCCGGTCAGTTCGGCCAGGGGATGCCCCAGAGGATCGGCGCTGAGCAGGAGCATGGCCGCACCCTCGGCCACTGACATGCCGCACCGGTCGATGTCCAGGGGATGGGCGCCGGTTCTGTCGACAAGCTGCAGGCTGTGGAAGCCGAAGTAGGTCAGTCGGCAGAGAGCGTCCACTCCGCCGGCCAGCACGGTCTTTGCCATGCCCATACGGATCATGGCCATGGCCATGGCCAAGGCCGTTGCGCCTGACGAGCAGGCCGTGGAAATTGTCAGGAGCGGACCCCGGCAGTCGTACCGACGCGCCAGCAACTTTGCCACTGTGGCAAGGCCGTGATAGCGATAGCAGGCGCCTTTGCTTACGCCCTGCCGGAGGAGTTCTTCGGTCCGGTCCATGCCGCCGGTGGTGGTGCCAACGATCACGGCATCGGGCGGGGTCATGCAGTGCCGCATGGCCTGATCCGCTGCCAGCAGCGCCAGGCGATGCGTTCTTGGCAGATCCCCTGTATGGGGAACATCCGTCACTTGGCCAACCGGCAGGAGATCACCATGGAGGAGGGAAAAGGCGGACAGAGGGCCGATGCCGATGAATTCCGATCCCAGGGCATGGACAGTGGCGACTGGGCCGGACCCGAGCCCGCTGACGATGCCGACAGCCGCTATATAGACCGTGGGTTGTCTCAAGATCGCTGTTGGGAAGAATGCTCTCGGATGTATGCTGCCAGCGAGTTCAGGGAGGCAAAGACCTTTTCTCCCATCTCCTGGGAGTTGATGATCACGCCATAATCTTTTTCCACCATGACCACCATCTCAAGGACATCGATGGAATCGATGCCCAGCGTGCCGCCGACAAGTTGTGCATCCGGATCCATATCCTCCGGCTGTATTCCGGTAAGGTTGAGAATATCGATGAGCTTTTGTTTCAGCTCGTTCACAAGAGTATCCATGCTTCTTTCCTGGAGGTATTTCTTTCTACAAGGCAAACAGGTATGGTATATATTCCGATTCGCTGGCCTTGTCATCTGATTTGATGCTATTGGGCCGGTGGATGAGGGCCCACATCTTCGTTCGGTCGCGACTGCTCGAGCCTGTGGCGGTTGTGTCAATAAACAACGGTTCGGAGCGTACAGGCTTCCGGAGTCGGAAGATTTCTGTTGTGTCGCGTTCCGCTACAGTATCCGTGATGGCGTCGCAGAAAGTCCGATCTACTGCGTTGTAGCGGGTACGGCCAATGCTCGACGTACTGCATGTACGCCTCCGCTTGGCTGACACCGCTACGCCTTGTATATCGAACTTTTATGCTGAGCCATCTTTAGCGTGTGATGGACTTTTTACTAGTCCATCATCCGTGCAATATGGCAAAAACAATGGAAAATCAGCTTGCCGACTATCTACGTTCAGGCCTCGGTCTGGAAGATCTGCTTCCCCATCGGGGTGACCTGCTGCTCATCGACGAGATTCTCTCCTTGGGTCCGATGCACGCGGTGACCCGCTCAAAGGTCCGTCCGGGATGGCCGCTGGCGGGTGAGGAGGGGGTGCAGGCCCTGGTATTGATCGAAGTGGCGGCCCAGACTGCCGGCGTCTGCAACGGCTGGGACAGGATCAGGACCCAGGGGGTGGACTCGGATCAGATGGGCTGGTTGGTGGCAGTCAAGCGGGCCGAATTTTTCCGCGACCTGTTGCCTCTTGGCAGATGGGTCAGGGCGTATGCCGAAAACAGCTATAATTTTGAGAACCTCCGGGAGATCGACTGTCGTCTGCATCTGGATGACCTGCTGGTCGGCACAGCCACTCTGCAACTCTTTCAGGAGCGAAAATCATAATGAATCAGAATGATGGAAGGATTGCCATTGTCACCGGCGGGAGCCGGGGCATCGGTCGGGCAATCTGCATTGAACTGGCCGCGACAGGCGCCCATGTGGTGATCAACTGCCGACAGGATACCGGGAGTGCCGGTCAGACTCTGGCCATGGTGGAAGCTGCCGGCGGTACCGGTGAGATCATCTCTTTTGATGTACGTGATGCCGACAGATGCGAACAGGTTGTAGGGGAAATCGCTGACCGGTTGGGAGGCATCGATATCCTGATCAATAATGCCGGCATTATTCGGGATGGACTATTCATGATGATGGAGAGGGACAACTGGCGTTCCGTGATCGACACATCCCTTCATGGATTCTATAATATGAGCCGGCCGGTGCTGGAGGTGATGGTCCGGCAGAAAAGCGGCGCCATTGTCTCCATCTCCTCCGCTTCCTCGCTGATGCCCAATCGGGGCCAGAGCAATTACGCGGCCGCCAAGGCCGGGCTCAATGCCGCCAGTCGTGTCGTGGCCGCTGAAGTAGCCCGGCTGGGTATCCGTGTCAATGTGGTGGCGCCGGGACTTATCGCAACAGACATGATCGACAACATGCCAAGGGCGCATCTCAAGAGTATGATCCCCATGGCCCGGATCGGCCGCCCCGAAGAGGTGGCCAAGGTGGTGGTTTTTCTCTGTTCGGATGCAGCATCCTACCTGACAGGCCAGGTCATCTCGGTGAACGGAGGAATGTTATGAGCCGGCGTATCCACCTCCCCATCCTGTTGATCGCGATCCTGATTGCGGCGATCTCGGGAGCTGCTATCGCTTCTTCCTCCCGTGTGACTGTTCGCAGTGTCCAGGCAGAGTTTCGCCAGGAAAAATACCTGAAGATTCTTCGCTCGCCCATCTGTTCATCAGGTCGTTTCCTGTTCCAGGCGCCGGATTCCCTCCGCTGGGAATACACCAAGCCCTTTCGTTCGGTACTGCTCATGTACCGGGGAAGGATCCGGAAATTTGTCGAGCATGGCGGCCGTTTGATCGAGGAGAACGGCATGCCCGTCGATGCCATGCAGATGGTCTTGGCCGACATCGGCAACTGGCTTGCAGGTCGATTTACCGACAATGACGTCTTCACTGTGAGCCGGCTGGGAAATATGGTGCGCCTGGTACCGAAACAGGAAGGGATGCGAGCAGTTATCAGTGCCATAATTCTTGAACTCGGCAGCCGGCCAGGTCTCCTTGATTCGGTCACCATCCAGGAGGGTGGCGGGGGGATTACCCGGCTCGTCTTCTCCCATGCCCGGTTGAACATACCCATTGATGAACGTCTTTTCCGTACACCATGAAACTATGCGCCTTTCAGGTTTTCCTGTGTATTTTATGTGGATTGCTTAACGGCTGTGCCCGACAGGCAGTGGTTGACAACACTGCCGGTTTCTCGGTAATGGTCTGTTCCGATGCCGAAATATACCGATGCGGACAGGTGTATCCTCACGGTAGATGGCAGTTTGTCCATGCCATAGATTTCTCTTTGCAAAACGGGAGGGGCAGCCAGCTCATCGGGGTGACAACGGTGGACGGAGAGGCGATTAAATGCGCCCTGCTCACCATCGAAGGCCTGACGCTGTTTGCCGGTCAACAGAGAGAGGCTGGTGCTGTGCCGGAGGTCTTTCATCGGCTTGCGCCGTTTGATAAAAAAGGATTTGCCCGCGGCCTGTTTGCCGACCTGCGCACTCTTTTCATTCCACCGGCCGGAGATGCCACGATGCAATGCGGCAGTATAGATGGTGATCCGGCCTGCCGCATATACCGGTATCCTGGCTCGGTTGACATTATTCTGCGAGATAATGGCTGCTGGACCCTTCTTGACCGGAATGCGGATGGCCATGTCACCCGGCGTGTTACCACCCGTAATTGTGTTAACAGGCAGATGTACACCGTACCTGAAATACTGACCCTTGCCACCGGGCACTATACCTTACGGATGCGCCTGGTACGGGCAGAAAGGCTCTCCGGCAGGGATGAACACTAGGGGGCTGCACCTGAGCACCGGGCAGAGAGAAAGCGCTCACAGGAGCCGCATCTTTGCACGGTCGGGACTGGCCACAGGGTAACCATAGGCACCGCTTTCCCCAAAAGTGTTGCTATGTTCAGGTGGTTGCCGAGAGCGGTGAGCTATTACGATCTCTCCATGCGCACCGACGTCTGGATGGTTTCTTGTTCATGATTTCAATGAAAAGACAATGAAAATCAAACTGATATACCCGAAGTGGGCCAAACTGGCCCGCCAGACCGAATTCCACCTGCCACCCCATGGCCCGGTGGTTTTTGCCGCTGCCTTGCCCGATTATGTCGATATCGACTTTGTCGATGAAAATCTCGAGGAGATCGATTTTGATGACGCACCGGATATGGTGGGCATCTCCATGATGCTCACCGTTCAGGTCAGGCGAGGTTGGCAGATCGCTGATATCTATCGAAAAAAAGGGATTCCGGTTATCTTCGGCGGCATTGCCACCATGTTGCATGCCGAAGAGACCATGGCCCACGGTTCGGTTTTTCTCGGCGAGGCAGAGTCCCGCATGGAGGGTGTGCTGGAGGACTTCCGCCGCGGTGGACTCAAACCCTGTTACGATTTTCTTGATAACCGGCCGGATATCGGCCTGGTCGGCCCGGCACGCCGTGATATCCTCAACCGTTCCCTTTACAACTACAAAGGGGTGCAGATGGTCGACCTGGTACATGCCTCCCGCGGTTGCCGGTTCAACTGTTATCCCTGTGCGGTCTCTTACCTGGGCGGCCGCCATTTTCGGCCACGGCCCATCGAGCGGACCATCGAGGAGATCGCAGGCATTGACAACAACCGTCTTTTTCTGGTGGATAACTCCCTGGCTCAAGACACCGAGTGGGAAAAGACATTGTTCCGAGAGATGATCCCGCTCAAGAAAAATTGGTGCTGCCATCCTATCGAGGACAGGCCGGATGTACTTGAGCTGGCGGCCCGCGCCGGGGCCTGGTATGTTTATCAGGCAGTGTTTGACACCTCTGAGTATATCCGGGAGCGCATCAAGCGCTACCATGATTACGGCATCGGCGTGGAAGGCACCATCCTTCTTGGTCTGGATTCACATACCGAGGATTCCATTCGCGAATTGATCGATTTTCTTATGGAAATTGAACTTGATCTTGCAGAGTTCACGGTGCTGACCCCGTTTCCGCACACAAAGGCCTTTGCCGAGCTGCATGCCCAAGGCCGCATCCTCACCTATGACTGGGATAAGTATTCGGCAGACCGGGTGGTATATCAACCTAAAAACATGAGCCCGGAAAAACTGCAGGAATTGCTTGATCTCGCCTGGAGCACCTTTTATGCCGATGAGCCACAGCCCATGAAAATGGCACGCTTGCTGCAAAAGGTGATACGCCGGGAGATGGCCGACAGTACCTTCCGGCCCCGGGACCGTTCACTGGCAGGTCAGGCCTTTGGGCGGGAGGTGCGGCCATGAACAGTTGTCTCTGCCGGATGGATATGGAGCGGTTGCATTTGCTGTTCAACCCGGTGGAGGGGGCGCTCTTCAGCAGTGATGGTTACAGCCGCCGAGATCTTGTGGATATGGCGGCCCGCATTCTTGCGGCAGCCGCCAACCATCACCCAACAGCGCTGTGCATCGCTACAGACAACCGGGCTGTCATCGCTGCCGCCCTGCTTGCCGCCCTGGTCGGTGGACCGCAACTTCTGCTACCACACAGTTTTTCCCGTAACGCCCTGGAAGAACTGCGTGGACAAACCGGTTTCACGGCTGCCCTTGCAGGTGGCTCCGCGGTGGATCTCACCCCTGGAATAACAATGATCGATCCTGTGTCTGCGCCGTCAGCGACGTTTTCCATGTCGGTCCCCATCGAGCTGCACAAGCCGCTACTTACCATTTTCACCGGTGGCTCCACGGGCCGGCCCAGGCTCTGGCAGAAGACCGGGGCCAACATCTTTGGCGAGGCCATGGTGCTGGCACGTCATTTCGCCATTGGCGCCAATGAGCGTATCCTGGCCACGGTCCCGCCTTTGCATATCTACGGCCTGCTTTTCTCTGTTGTTCTCCCCATGGTAGCCGGCGGCATGGTGGTTGCGGACACGCTTTCTTTCCCCGCTGATATCGAGTCGGCCATACGTGCCCGTGGCGTCACTGTCCTGGTGGCCGTTCCAGCGCATTACCGGGCCATGCGGCATCATCCGCCCCGGAACTGTGCCCCGCGTCTGGCCTTTTCCTCGGCAGGCCCTCTTGCAGCGGAGGATGGTCGCGCCTTTCGTGACAGTACCGGTACCGGCGTCATCGAAATCTATGGCTCCACGGAAACCGGCGGCATTGCCGTCCGCAATCGGAGCCGGGGACAGAAAGGCTTTGTTGCTCTGCCGGGGGTAGATTGGCAGATCAGGGAAGGGCGCCTGGCCGTCAGATCGGCCTGGCTGTCACCAGGGTTGACTACTGACCAGGATGGCTTTTTCCATACCGCTGATCGGGTCGAGCCGCTTGATAACGGGTTCATGCTTCGGGGCCGGGTCGATGGCGTGGCCAAGGTTGGCGGCAAGCGGGTGGATTTGGAAGAGGTTCGGCAGCATCTCCTTGGGTATGCCGGCGTGGAAGACTGCGCTGTCATGGCCCTGCCGGAGACAAGTGGCCGTGGCATGCGGATCTGCGCCCTGGTGCAGGGACAGCCCATCGATACCCGGTCCTTGCAGTCAGGCTTGGGCCGCACTCTGGAACCAGCGGCCCTGCCGAAGACCATTGTCCGGGTGGATCGTATCCCCATGCGGCAAAACGGCAAATATGACCGGCAGGCTATCCTACGACTCCTTATGACATGATAATGGCTGAACAGGTTTTTCGGGAGGCCTTGATCGCTGCCCACAGCACCGTGGTGGCCTGGGCCTCGCTCCTGGACAGGATCAATGTCTTTCCGGTGGCGGATGGTGATACCGGAGCCAATCTGCGGGCAAGCCTTGCGCCCCTTCATGACCCTCCGGCCAGGAGCGGTGATCTGGCTCGCCAACTTCTTGCGGGCGCCATTGGTAATTCCGGCAATATCGCTGCCGCCTTTCTCTCCTCCTTTGTCCAGACCGAAGATCTGGCCGAACTGTCCACCCGGGTCCAGCAGGGATGCCGGCAAAGCCGGGCGGCCGTGGCGGAACCGCAGGAGGGCACCATGCTCACCGTCTTTGATGGCCTGGCCGATGCATTGGGCTGTGGCCCGCCGATCTCCGGTGAGGCCGTGGAGGAGCGGCTTGCCAGGGACGTCCGTAATGGCATGGATGTCCTGCCGGCGTTGAAAAAGGCCGGCGTGGTGGACGCCGGCGCCCTTGGCATGTTTCTTTTTTTTGCCGGTTTCTTCCGTCGGATCGAGGGGAGGGCGCCGGATATTCCGGTGTTGGATCTTTTCCATGGCCGGATCCGTCCTGCTCCTGTCTGTGTCGGTGAGCCTGGGGAGAGGTATTGCATTGACCTGCGCCTCAGTATAGAGGACATCAGGCCGGTACGGGAAGTCCTTGCCACTTCCGGTGAATCCCTGATCATGCAGGAGGATGATGCCTGTCTGAAGGTTCATGTCCATACGGACAATCCGCAGTTGCTCCACTCCCGGCTGGCCGAGGTGGCTGCTATCGACCGCTGGCAGGTGGAGGGCATCGACCCGAATGGCGCGTTCCTGGCAGCCGTCAGCCAAGGAGACCATGACGGGCTGGGCCTGGTCAGCGACGGGGCAGGTTCCTTGCCACGCTCTGTCGCCGATAGCATGGGCGTGCTGCTTCTGGACAGTTACATTCATATGGACGGCCATTCACTGCCGGAGAGTCTGTGCGACCCGGAGAAAGTCTATCGCTTCATGCGTGGTGGTGGGCGGATCAGCACGGCCCAGGCACCGTTGAGCGAACGGCATCGCTGCTACGGTGCCATCCGGGAACAATGGGAGCAGGCAATCTACCTCTGTACGGGATCGGCCTATACCGGCAATTTCAAGGCCGCCGTAGCCTGGAAAAGGGAATATGACACAGGGGATTGTTTCAGGGTTATTGATACCGGCGCTGCATCGGGACGACTGGCCATGATTGTACTTCTGAGTGCACGCCACCGGAGGCAGACAGAGGATTGTTCGCGATTGGAGGAACGTGTGCGGCACCTTTGCGAGACCGTGTGGGAGCTGCTTTTTCCCGCCGGACTCCGGTACCTGACCCGCAGTGGCCGCCTGTCCACGACAGGAGGTTTTTTGGGTGATTTCCTGCATGTTCTTCCGGTCCTCAGCCCTATGGCCGATGGGGTCAGAAAATTGGGCATAGTCCGGTCGCCGGCCGGGCAGATCGATTTTGCCCTGCGATATATTTCCTCCCTGCAGAATATACCATCACACCTCCTCCTGCAGTATTCTGACAACAGAGAGTGGGTGGAACAGGCTGTTCGTCCGCGGCTTGTGGATGCGTTGCCAAAGGCGGAGATTCTCACCGTTCCTCTGTCACTTACCGCGGGCGCGCATCTTGGGCCCGGTACCTGGGGGCTGGCCGGAGGAGTGGAAGTATGAGGCAACCACGCAACACGGCCATCGTCATCCCGGTCTACAACCACGCGGACCAGGTTGCGCCAGTGGTACGATCCTGCGTTGCCACCGGCCTGCCGACCATCGTGGTCAATGACGGCTCCGACGACCGAACCGGGGCCGTGCTCGCCCGGCTGAACGGCTTTACCCTTCTCGTCCATGAAGGGAATAGAGGCAAAGGGGCAGCCTTGCTCACCGGGTTTGCCGAGGCTGTTCGTCTAGGCTGCCGCGTCGTGATCACCATTGACGGGGATGGCCAGCACGTCCCTGAAGATCTGCACCATCTTGTTGCTGCTGCTGAGGGTCATCATCCCTGCATGGTCATCGGCACAAGGCTGCGTATGGAGGCGGCAAGCAACGTGCCCTGGACCAGCAGGTTCGGTCGGGTATTTTCCAACTTCTGGGTCAGGGCGGCAGGCGGGCCGACCACTGCAGATTCCCAGTCCGGATTCCGCCTCTATCCCTTGCCGCAGACCCTGCACCTCGGTGTACGGGCCAGACGCTATCAGTTCGAGGTCGAAGTGCTGGTGAGGGCCCGTTGGCATGACATCCCGGTGCTGGAGGTGCCGGTGCGGGTGGTCTACCCGGAGCAAAGGGTCAGCCACTTTCATCCGTGGCGTGATTTCTGGCGTAATTCCAGCACGTTCGCAGGTCTTTTCTTCGCCAACCTGTTCCGGGGGCGGAGGATATGAAAAAATTGTGGTACCGGCTCCTCCATGGGAGCGCCTCCCTGTTGGGTGACTGGGTTTTCTGGCTGGTTTCCCGCCTCATTGCGGTCGGCTACTTTTGTTGTTCTCCGAAAAGGAAACATAGTCTCCATCTCTACCGTACGCTCTATCCGCGGCGTAACCGGCTTTTTCACCTCTGGTGCACTTTTCGTCAGTATCAGCAGTTTACGACCATCCATTACGACCGTTTCCTCACCGCCCGCGGCCGGCAGCCTCGGTGCATCAGCAGCGGCTGGCCCCGGCTGGAAGAGGCCATCAGTAGCACTGGCGCGATTTTGCTCATGTCCCACCTGGGCAACTGGGAGATGGCGGCCCGCATCCTGCGGGCACAAAAAAGTGATGCTCATATGCTGCTCTACATGGGGATCAAAGAAAAGGAAGGGGTGGAGGCACTGCAGAAGGAGTACCTGCGCAGAAGCGGCGTGCGGATCATCGGCGTGACCTCGGGGCACTCCTCGCCATTCGCCGTGGTGGAGGGAATCCGGTTTCTGCGTCAGGGTGGCCTGGTCTCCCTGAGCGGCGATATCATCCACCGGTCCGACCAGAAAACAGTGAGCATTCCTTTTCTCGGCCAGCGGGTCCGTCTGCCCCTTACACCCTATGTCCTCGCTTTTGCTTCAGGGGCGCCTCTCTTTGTCTTTTTCGCCTTTCGCATCGGGAAAAACAGCTACCATTTCTCCCTGCAGGGACCTATTACCATGAATGGTGGCGGCCGGGCCGACAGAGATGAGGCTGTGAAGCAGGCCGCCCGTCAGTATGGACGCCTGCTGGAAGAGGCCCTGCGCCGCCATCCCAGCCAGTGGTATCATTTTGACAGGTTTCTTGAGGAATAATTTTGTAAGCGCTCACAGGAGCCGCACCGAATCTTCGCTTACCTCTTTGCACGGTCGTGCCTGCCCGCACAGGTAGGCGTAGACTCCGAATCTGCGACCTCTGAGAGGCTTACACTATTGTGCTCGGAAAAACCAAAGGTTATCCCTCCTGTGAGGGGTTGCATCGGCAGGTCCATAGGATTTCGTCACTGTTACCTTCTTCCAGTAGAAGGCAGAGTCTGCATGACATTTTTCTGTGATATTTCCAGCAAAAAAGTGTAGTATCCGAACCTGGTTTTTCCCTTTCTCCTTTCGCATCAATCCCGGACCATGAACCGAGACCAGTTACAGAAAAATATTCTCTCCATCCTGGAAAACGATTTTGAATTCGAGCATCCCAACCTGGACGATAATCTGCGTGATGAGCACGGGTTTGATTCCATTGACGCCATCGAGCTGCTTGGCAAGATCGAGCTGATGCTTGGCTTTTCCCTGAGCAGGGCAGAAAAGGAAGCTGCCATGTCGATCCGCACCATCAATGATATCCTCGACTACATCGAAAAGATCCAGGCCACCCGCGTCTCCTGATCACCATGCCCCGCCGCGTTGTCATCACCGCCTGTTCGGCCATCACTCCCATCGGTTATGGCAAAGATGCCATCATCGACAGCCTGCGCACAGGCCGCTCCGGAGTCAGGCCCCTCAAAGACGATGGCCTGCTCACCACACATATCCATTCCCGGGTCTTCGGCACAGTCGATTATCCCATCGATTACGGATTTGCCCGCCGGCATACCAAAACCATGGGACCGGTGGCCTTTTACGCGTGCAAGGTGGCAAAGGATGTGCTGGAACAGTCTGGCCTGGACAAGGATTTTATCACCTCGGGCCGCCTTGGAGTGGCCTTCGGTTCCACCCATGGCAGTCCCACGGTACAGCGGAATATTTATAAGACCTTTTTCGGCAATCTGGCCGAGGAGTTTTCTTCCATCGGCGCGGTGGACTATCTCCGCTCGATGGTGCATACCACGGCGGTGAATATTACCCGGATGTTTGGTATCACCGGCCGGGTCATTGCTTCTTCCACCGCCTGCACCACCTCCAGCCAGGCCATCGGTTTCGGTTATGAGATGATCAAGTATGGCATGCAGGACGCCATGCTTTGCGGCGGGGCCGACGAATACGATACCACCACGGTGGCGGTCTTTGACAATTTGCTGGCCTGTTCGGTGGACTATAACGACTCGCCTTCCCGCACCCCCCGTCCTTTTGATCGAGACCGGGACGGGCTGGTGGTAGGCGAGGGCGGCGGCGCCGTACTGCTGGAAGAGTACGAGGCGGCCTGTCGGCGGGGCGCGCCTATCCTGGCTGAAATCATCGGGTTTTCCTGCAACAACAACGGCGGCGATCTTATCCTGCCCAACCTGGAAGGCATCACCGCAACCCTGCGCATGGCTCTCGAAGATGCCGCCATCTCACCGGACGAGGTCGATCTGATCTCGGCTCATGCCACGGCTACCAAGATGGGGGATGTGATCGAGGCCCAGGCCATTGATGCCATCTTCGGGGATCGTCCGATGATCATGGGTCTCAAGAGCTACATGGGGCACTGCATGGGGACCTGCGGAGTCATTGAGCTGACTATGCTTCTCTACATGATGGAGGAAGGGTTTGTCGCCCCGACCCTAAACCTGGACAATGTCGATCCCCGTTGCAATATGCTGCACCATGTCCGGGAACTGACTGAGACCAGAATCCGGACTGCTGCTCTTGAAAATTTTGCCTTTGGCGGGGTCAACACCTGCCTGCTGTTGAATAATGGGCGTTATCTTGCCTGAACATGGCAGCCTGCGACGCTTCTGTCATGACCTGGCGGCAACTCTGCTTTGCTGGGGATATTTTTTATTGGCCTTTGTCGTTTTTTTCTGGCCTTTCTACGTGGGGGCCACCATTTTACCCGGTGAGCGGCAGGCACGATTTCAATACCTGAATCATTTGTATTACCGAGGATTCTTTCGTTTGCTGCGGCATGTGGCTCCAGGGTGCCGCTGGCAGATAGATGCTGGTATTTCGACCATTCACGCCGCTGTAGTCGTCGCCAATCATCTTTCCTATCTCGATCCTCTGCTCATGCAATCGCTTTTTCCCCGTCATAAGACTGTAGTCAAGCCGGCCTTTTTCAAGGTGCCTGTCTTTGGCTGGGTCCTCTGGCAGGCAGGCTACTTTCCCGCCGGCGGCAGTGACGGGAAATACCGTCAGTCCATGATTGGCCAGATGGAAGAGATGAAAAAATTCCTTGAACAAGGTGGGGTTTTTTTTATCTTTCCCGAAGGCCACCGCAGCCGGGACGGCCAGGTGGGCAGCCTGCGGCTCGGCGCCATCAAGATCGCCCGCCTGTGTGACGCACCCATAGAAGTGCTTCGTCTCTCCGGCACGGACAGACTCTTTCCGCCGGGACGCTTTCTCTTCAACGCCAGCGGAAACCACCGCATCAGCCTGACACGGATTACGCGTATTCCTGCCGGCAGACACCTGTCTGTCAGTAGCCTGGAGCAAAAGATCCACCAGGCCCTGTCCACGGATATGAACCGAACCAGTACCCCATGAATATCCTGCTCATCTCCATGCCCGATGTGGCGCCGGTCATTATCCATGAGGCCGCCTTTCATCTCCCCAGCCTCGGCATTGCCTCTCTTGCCGGCAATATCGATGCCGGTCACCAGGTATATCTCATTGACCTGGTAAGAAAACGGCGCTCGATCAGGAGATATCTGACCCGGGTGGTACGCCGGTACAAACCCGGGCTGATCGGACTTTCAGCCATGGCCTGGCAGTATGATACCTGCATCAAGATCGCCCATCTTCTCAAGGAACTGCGGCCGGAGGTAAAGATTGTCATCGGTGGGTATCACGCCACCCTCATGCATGAGGAGATCGCGGCAAGCGAGGAATCCCGCTGGATTGATTTCATGATTTGCGGCGAGGGCGAGGAGGCCTGCCGTCGTCTGGCCAATGCCCTTGAGGGGCAGGACTGTCTCGCCGATATACCGAATCTCTCCTACAGGAAAGAAGGCTGTTTTGTCCATAATCCCAGGGGCGAGAATCTGGACCTGTCCACCATCAAACGACCGGTGCGAGATAAGCGCCGTCTTACCTGGGGATACCATATCATGTATTCCAAGATCGAGGTGCTGGAGACCTCGCGTGGCTGTACCCGCTCCTGTAACTTTTGTTCAATGAATCACATGTATGGCCGTACTTTTCGTACCTTCCCCATCAGCCGGGTCATGGAGGATCTGGACGATATCTATTACAACTGCAAGGCACGGTGGGTTTTCATCACAGACGATAATATGGTCCTTAATCCGAAGCGGGTCATTGAACTCTGTGATGCCATCATTGCCCGTGGTTATCGAAATCTTTCTCTATCGGTGCAGGCAGATTGCATCTCCATGGCCACCCAGGAGGAGATGGTGAAGAAAATGGGTGCGGCCGGTTTTCGCTCCATCTTTCTCGGCATTGAAAACGGTTCCAAAAGAAACCTGAGCGCAGCCGGCAAGGGCGATATCGTCGCTGCTTCGCGCAAAGCCATCGAAAATTGTCATAAATATGGAATGATGGTCATTGGGGGATTGATTTTCGGTTTCCCTGATGACGATGTGGAGGCGATTCGGGACAACTACCGATTTTTTAAGGAGATCGGTGCGGACGCAGCCTATTGCCAGCTTTTGACCCCTTATCCCAGAACTGACATGCGGAGGCAGCTCATGCAGGAGGGCCTGGTCACCAACCCGGACAATCTGAAAAAATATAACGGCCTTTGGGCAAACGTCCGCACCCGACACCTGGAAAGCGAGGAACTTCAGTACCAATTCTGGTACCAGCGACAGGTGGTGCTGGGCTGGTGGAATCCGCCGGTCTCGGTACGGAGACAGGGTTGGGCCTGGACCACCATCTGGCGTTTTTTCTTTAAACCCTGGCTCAAGTTGCACTACAGTAGAGTTATGAAAAAATATGGTTGGCGCGGGCGTTATGAACGGGAAGTCGATCGTTGGGAGCGTATGAACCACTTTGCCGATCTTGAGGGATACTGATGCAGTTGTACAATCTGGAATTCGCCGCAGACGAAATTGCCCGGGCCATTGCCGCCGGTCGGCTGCTTTCCATGGAGATCGAGTTCAGCCGTGCCTGTAATTTTCGTTGCTCCTACTGTTATGTGGAGGATCGCAATGGTTCTGCCAATGAGCTTTCCCGGGCCGAGATCAAGGACGTTCTTTGTCAGGCCAGGGCGCTCGGCGCCGGCAAGATCATCATCCTTGGCGGCGAACCATCTATCTATCCGCACTTGCCGGAGATGCTGGCCTTCCTCGATGGCCTGGGCATGGAGATCGAGATGTTCACCAATGGCACTGGTATTGACCGGCAACTTGCCGGCCTCCTGGCAAAGTACCGGGTACGGGTAGCGCTCAAACTCAATTCCCGCGATGCCGATGTCCAGGATAGGCTGGCCGGAAGGCCGGGCGCTCACCAGATCATGCTTGGTGCCCTGGAGCAGCTTAAAGAAGCGGGATACCCTTTTCCGGAACATTTTCTCGCCATTTCAACGGTGATCTGCCGTCAGAATATCGATGAGCTGCCCGCGATGTGGCAGTGGTTGCGGCGACAGAATATTGAACCATACTTCGAGGTTATCACCCCCCAGGCCAATGCCCTGAAGAATGACTGGCTCATGGTGGGGAGCATGGAGCTGAAGGAGCTTTTTGAACGGCTTGCCGAAATCGATCGGGTGGAGTTTGGCCGGGATTGGCAGCCGCAGCCGCCTTTGGTAGGTAATCGTTGCATGCGGCATCAGGTTTCCTGTGTGGTCACTGCCACCGGCGATGTCATGCCCTGCGTCGGGGTGACCATTGTCATCGGCAATATCCGCAACCAGTCTCTGGCAACGATTTTGAAGGATAGCGAGGTGATCCGCAACCTGAAAAATTACAGGCAGACCATCAAGGGGGCGTGCGCCACCTGTGATATGGCGTCACAATGCTATGGCTGCCGGGGCGCCGCCTACCAGCTGACTGGCGATTATCTGGCCTCGGATCCCACTTGCTGGAGAAACAGTTGCAACAATGGCCATTCTCGAGCCAGGACGAAGGAGGAGGGCAGCGTCAGAGGGCCTGGTCCTGCTCCGCCTCCCGGCGGGCCGCCTCGTCGTAGCGGCTGAGGACGCCGTAGAGCATGTCGGGCAGGTCGTCCTTCTGGCGCGAGCTGCGTTTGATCTGCTTGAGGCACTTGGCGAATGTCAGCCGTTCACCGAGGAAGATATGCCTGAGAATAAGCGAGATCAGGCGGGTGATGGTGGTCAGGTTGGAGATCCGCGACTGGAGCTCGTGGTCGCGGTCAAAGGCGGTGGAGGCGAAGACCTCCACCGGCTTGCCGTCCAGCTCGCTGATGGAAAGGTACCACTTGTTGCTGTCCCGGTCGATGGTCCGGTAGCGCTTGCCGTCGAGCACGTCGGGCAGCTCGGCCTCACCGGTGGCCGATGCGTCATCCCCGGGGGGGATGATCGACTCGTCCTGGAACATAAGCCAGACCTTGCGGACCAGCTCGGGCTGGTTTCTTACCCTGGCGACCAGGGTCCGGCAGGCCGAACAGGCCTGGAAGCCGTGGCAGGCCGAGGTCTTTTTCTCTGCCCCGCAGAGCTGGCAGCGGGGGGCGGGTTGCGGCTGGTCGGTGGGCTGTTCGTTGGCCATGGTCTGCTTGGCGCTCCTCTCCGTTGGATGGTGTGTGTCCGGCGGCGCGTCGTCTGCACGCGCTGCCTGCCGGCCGTACAGGCCCTGCAGCAGTCTGTCTGCAGCGACTGGCATGCCCTTGTTTTTTTCCGTCCGACAGAGTACAACGAGTCGGCAAAAAGAACAACCGGCAACACCGGTTCCCCTATCGGATCCCACAGGAGCGCCCGCCCCATGGCACGACGTCGAAACCGCTATCCGGACATGGAGAGCCGCTACGCCAGGGCGGTACGGAGAAACCTGGTCTCGGCCCGGCCGGGCCTCCACTCCTGTGTCCTGGTCCTGGACGGCCTCAAGCCGGATTTCAATATCGGCAAGATCTTCCGGTCCGTCGATGCCTTCGGCGCACGCGAGATCCACCTGGTGAACGTGGATATCTTCGATCCGGAGCCGGCCAAGGGCTCGGTCCGCTGGGTCCCCTTCACCCGCCATCCCGACTTTGCCTCCTGCCACCAGCTCCTCCGGCAGCAGGGTTACACCATTGTCACCTTCGAGCCGGGCCGGGGCAGACGCCTGGACCGGAGCGAACTGCCGCCGAGGGTCGCCTTTGTCTTCGGTCACGAGGAGTTCGGCCTCAGTTTCGATCCTGCCGGTTATCCCGATATCCTGCCGTTCTCCATTCCCCAGTGGGGGCATGTCCAGAGCCTCAATGTCAGTGTCGCCGCCTCCATTGCCCTGTACGAGTATGTACGCCAGCATGGACGACCCCTGGAGGAAGGCTTCGTACGCAGGGGCAGGGAAGAGGCACTGCCGGAGGAGGCCGGACAGTGAGCGGGACACGGGGGCTTTTTCTGCTCTTCACCGGCAACGGCAAGGGCAAGACCACGGCCGCGCTCGGCCTGGCCTTCCGGGCCATGGGCCATGGCCAGCGGGTGGCAATGATCCAGTTCATCAAGGGGAGCTGGAAGTATGGCGAGCTGGAATCGGCGCGCCGCTTTGCCGACCTGCTCGACTTTCATGTCATGGGACGGGGCTTTACCTGGAAGTCCGACAACCTGGACAGGGATATCGCCGTGGCCCGCGAGGCCTGGAAGTTCGCCAGGACCACCATTGCCGCCAACCGTCATCGGCTTGTCATCCTGGACGAGCTCACCTACCTGGTCACCTACGGCATGATCCCGGAGCAGGAGATCATCGACACCCTGGCGGCGCGGCCATCCTCCATGCACGTGGTGGTCACCGGCCGGGGCGCGGGCGAGGGCCTGATCGCCGCCGCCGACCTGGTCACCGAGATGCGCGAGATCAAGCATCCCTACAAGAAGGGGATCAGGGCCCAGAAGGGGATCGAGTTCTGAGGTGTGCCTCCGTGGTGAGCGTGAGGCCACGATATCCGATTTCGTGATTCTTTACGTTGGCCCACCTTTTCCCTTGCAACTTCCCGCCCAGTTGGTAAATTTCCCTGTTCTGCAGGGCTTCGGTCCGGAGCGCACAAGTGCCAAAATTTCCGCGAGAGAGACCATGGATTACCGGGATACACTGAATCTGCCCAAAACAAGGTTCAAGATGAAGGCCAACCTGACGCAGAAGGAGCCCATGTACCTGAAGCGCTGGGACAGGGAGGGGTTGTACCACAAGCTGCAGGAGGCCGCCGCCGGGCGGCCGCTCTTCGTGCTTCACGACGGCCCCCCCTATGCCAACGGCAATATCCATCTCGGTACCGCCTTCAACAAGGTCCTCAAGGATATCATTCTCAAGTCCAGGTACCTGGCCGGTTTCCGGACGCCGTATGTTCCGGGCTGGGACTGTCACGGCCTGCCCATCGAGCACAACGTGGACAAGGAGCTGGGTGACAAGAAGGATATTCCGATCCTGGCCAAGCGCAAGGCCTGCCGCAGGTACGCGGAAAAATGGATCAAGACGCAGAAGGTCCAGTTCAGACGGCTGGGCGTGCTCGGAGACTGGGACGATCCCTACCTGACCATGAACTTCGAGTACGAGGCGACCATTGCCCGCGAGTTCAACCGTTTCCTGCTCTCCGACGCCGTTATCCGGGCCAAGAAACCGGTCTACTGGTGCACCACCTGCCGCACCGCCCTGGCAGAGGCCGAGGTGGATTACGCCGATCACACCTCGCCGTCGATCTATGTCAAGTTTCCGGTCAACGATGATCTGACCGACCTGTCCCCGGACCTGGCCGGCCGCACGTCCTTTGTCATCATCTGGACCACCACCCCTTGGACCCTGCCCGCCAACATGGCGGTGGCCTTTCATCCCGATTTCACCTACGCGGCCGTGGAAGTGGACGGCGAGGTCTGGATCCTGGCCGAGGAGCTGGTGGAACCCTGCTTCGGAGAGTTCGGCATCGAATCCTACCAGGTCCTGGCCACCTTTCCGGCCACCGGCCTGGAGGGGAAGACATGCCGCCATCCCTTCCTGGATCGCGATTCACTCATGGTGCTGGCCGACTATGTCACCGCGGACTCGGGAACCGGCTGTGTCCATACCGCGCCCGGCCACGGCGCCGACGACTACCTCACCGGCCTGCGCTACGGTCTCGACATTGTTTCGCCGGTGGACGATGACGGCCGGTTCACCGAGGAGGCCGGGAGGTACGCGGGCGAACAGGTGCCCGGGGTCAACCGCCGGATCAACGATGACCTGGAACGGGAGGACTCTCTGGTCCGCGAGACCGATATCGTCCATTCCTATCCCCACTGCTGGCGCTGCAAACAGCCGGTCATCTACCGGGCCACCTCCCAGTGGTTCATCTCCATGGAGAAGAACGACCTGCGCAGCAAGGCCCTGGCCGCTATCCGTGAGGTGCAATGGACCCCGGCCTGGGGCGAGCAGCGGATCTACGGCATGGTCGAGAACCGGCCTGACTGGTGCCTCTCCCGCCAGCGTGCCTGGGGCGTGCCCATCACCGTGCTCACCTGCGGGAAGTGCGGCGGGATCCTGAAAGATCCGTCGGTCTGCGAGCGCATCGAGTCCCTTTTTGCCCGCGAGGGCGCCGATGCCTGGTTCCGGTACGAGGCCGCCGAGTTCGTGCCCGAAGGGGTCCGCTGCAGTTGCGGTTCCGGCGATTTTCGCAAGGAAACCGATATCCTCGATGTCTGGTTCGACTCGGGTACCAGCCATGTCGCCGTACTCGAGCCACGGCCGGAGCTGCGCTCGCCCGCCGATCTCTACCTGGAGGGCAGTGACCAGCACCGCGGCTGGTTCCAGTCCTCGCTGCTCACCTCGGTGGGTACCCGCGGCCGTGCCCCCTACCTGGGCGTCCTCACCCACGGTTACGTGGTGGACGGCCAGGGCAAGAAGATGTCCAAGTCCGTGGGTAACGTGGTGGCGCCGCAGGAGGTCATCGACAAGTACGGTGCCGAGATCCTGCGCCTCTGGGTGTCGAGCGAGAACTACCAGGACGATGTCAAGGTCTCGGACGAGATCCTGCGCCATGTCTCGGACGCCTATCGCAAGATCCGCAACACGATCCGTTTCCTGCTCTCCAACCTCTATGACTTTGATCCCGAACGTGACGCGGTCGCCCGTGAGGAGCTGAAAGGGATCGACCGCTGGGCCCTGGCGCGGTTCGCGGAACTGGTGCGCCGCGTGGACCGGGCCTACAGCGAATACGAGTTTCACGCCGTTTACCATGGCCTGCACAACTTCTGCGGTACCGTGGTCTCGAGCATCTACATGGATGTGCTCAAGGACCGGCTCTACTGCTCGGCGCCCGATGCGCCGGAACGGAGGGCCGCCCAGACCGTGATCCACCGGATCCTCGACGGCCTGCTCCGCCTCATGGCGCCGGTGCTCAGCTTCACCGCTGCCGAGGCCTGGGAGCATCTCCACCACCTGGACGCTGATGCCCCCATCGAGAAGTCGGTCTTCTTCACCACCTTTCCGGACGTGGACGACATCCCGCAGGACCGTGACCTGGATGCGCGCTGGGAGCGGCTGCTTGCCCTGCGCGGCGAGATCACCCGGGTACTCGAGGCGGCCCGACGCGACAAGGTCATCGGCCTGTCCCTGGATGCCGAGGTCCTGCTCCAGGTCGATGAAGACACGGCCGGGTTCCTGGCCGACAACCTGGATCAGTTGCGCGAACTCTGCATCGTCTCCAGCCTGAAGATCACGGATGCCCTGGCGTCCGGGGAAGGGATGGAGATCATGGACAGCGAGGTGGTCGCTGGGATGCGGACCGCGGTCCGGCCGGCACCGGGCAGCAAGTGCGAGCGCTGCTGGACCATCTCCGAGAGCGTGGGCAGTGATGCCGAACATCCCGCCCTCTGCAGCCGCTGCGCCGGGGTGGTCCGGGGCCTGGAAGCCGCGGCCTGAGCGTCCCGGACAGCGCCGGTGCGTTTTTTTCTGTCCATTCTTCTGGTCGCCGCCCTTGACCAGGCGACCAAACTGCTGATCGTGCGGGAGTTTGCCCTTTACCAGTCCAGGGAGATCATTCCCGGCCTGTTCAGCCTCACCTATCTCACCAATACCGGTGCCGCCTTCGGCATGCTGGCCGGTCACCCCACCTGGTGGCGGCAGGTCTTTTTTATTACTGTCGGCGTGGTGGCCCTGGGGGTCATCTGGTACCTGCAGCGCCGGCTCGGCGGCAGGAGCCGCTGGTACACCGTCAGCCTGGCCCTGATCGGCGGCGGCGCCCTCGGCAATCTCATCGACCGGGTCCGCCTGGGCTCGGTGGTCGATTTTCTCGATTTCTATGTCGGCTCCCACCACTGGCCGGCCTTCAACCTGGCCGATTCAGCGATCTGCGTGGGGGTGTTCCTGTTCCTGCTGACCCAGTTTTTTGCCGACCGGCAGGCGTAGGAGCCGGTCGGACAACACCAGAGACACGAGTGATGAAAAAAACAGCCATTCTCTTTCCCGGTCAGGGATCACAGTATATCGGCATGGGCGGGCAGTTCCTCGACACGGACCAGGAGGCCCGCGCCCTCATGGAAATGGCAGAGGAAAGGAGCGGTTTTGCCCTTGCCAGGCTCTGTCAGGAAGGCCCCATGGAGGAGCTGACCCGGGTTTTGCACCTGCAGCCGGCGCTCACCGCTGTCAACCTGATCTGCTGGCAGCAGTTGCGGCGGCGGCTGCCGGAATTTGCGCCTACCTGGATCGCCGGCCACAGTCTGGGCGAGTACAGCGGCCTGCATGCGGCCGGGGTGGTGGATGCCGGTGACGCCCTGGCCCTGGTCACCCGCCGCGGTGAACTCATGGAGCGGGAGGGTACGGCCCATCCGGGCGGCATGCGGGCGGTGCTCGGCCTCACCATCGACGAGCTCGACAGCCTGCTTGCCGGATTTTCCGGACCCGGGATCTGCGTGGTCGCCAATCACAACTCGGAAAAACAGGTGGTCCTCTCCGGCGATACCCGGGGCCTGGACCATGTGGCGGAGCTCTGTCGGGAGCGGGGCGGCAAGGTGATCCCGCTCAAGGTCAGCGTCGCCAACCACAGTCCCCTGGTGGCCGGTGCAGTGGAGGATTTTTCCGCCTTCATGGCAGGCATTGATTTTCATGCCCCCGTTTTTCCGATGCTGTTCAACGTCACCGCCGACCAGGAGACGGATCCGGACGGTATCCGCGCCATCATGGCCCGCCAGATCGCCTCGCGGGTACGCTGGTACGAGATTATCAGCCGGATGCTCGACCAGGGGGTCGAGGTCTTTGTCGAACTCGGACCGGGCAAGGTGCTCACCGGCCTGATGAAAAAGATCATACCCCGCGGCATGTCCGTTACCTGCCTGCAGGCCGACACCCCCGAGGCCATGGACAGGGCGGCCAAAGCCATTACCGGCTGAAAGGCCGGTCAGCAGGCCTGCTGTAACCCCTCACGGGATAACCAACCATCGGTTTTCTCGACCACAATCCTGTAAGCGCTCTCAGGGGGCGCAGATTTGTGCAGGCGTGCCTGACCGCTATAGCCTATCTATGCGGGCAGGCACGACCGTGCAAAGATGCGGCTCCTGTGAGCGCTTACGGCCTGCGGGTCCGTGACTGTCCCTGTTCAAGGGGCGCCGCACCCCGGCCGGCTGAAGAAGTGCCGGAAATCCCCCTTCCTCCTTGACATGGGGACAGTGGTAGTGTAAAAATTTAAAATTTTGGTTGCTGATTTCCGTGACCAATATCCGCAGGCAGCGGATCCGGACGTCACGGAATGAGAAAGTTTTCGTCTCCTGCCCAGGACTGATACGATATGTTCGAGAACCTTACAGATCGCCTCGAGGGTGTCTTCAAGAAGCTCCGGGGCCACGGCAAACTGACTGAAGAGAATATCCAGGAGGCCATGCGCGAGGTGCGCACGGCACTGCTCGAGGCCGATGTCAACTTCCAGGTGGTCAAGGAGTTCATTGCCGCGGTGACCGAGAAGGCCGTGGGTCGCGAGGTCCTGGCCAGCCTCTCTCCGGGGCAGCAGGTGATCAAGGTCGTGCACGACGAACTGGTCGCCCTGCTCGGCAGCGAGACTGCCACCCTGCGCCTGGACGGCCGCCAGCCGGTGACCATCATGCTGGCCGGCCTGCAGGGCTCGGGCAAGACCACCACCGCCGCCAAGCTGGCCCGCCAGCTCAAGGCCAAGGGCCGCAGGCCCTTCCTGGTGCCGGCCGACGTCTACCGGCCTGCGGCCATCGAACAGCTCCATGTCCTCGGCGAGCAGGTCGGGGTGCCGGTCTTTGCCTCCTCCACGGAGCAGAACCCGGTGGACATCGCCCGCCGGGCCGTGGCCGAGGCCGAGCTGGAACAGTATGATACGGTGATCATCGACACCGCCGGCCGCCTGCATGTCGACGAGGCGCTGATGACCGAGCTGCGCGAGATCAGCAGCGCCGTGGCTCTGACCGAGGTCCTGTTCGTGGCCGATGCCATGACCGGCCAGGATGCGGTGACCGTGGCCGCCAGGTTCAACCGGGACCTAGAGATCACCGGCGTCATCCTCACCAAGATGGAAGGTGACGCCCGGGGCGGTGCTGCGCTCTCGGTCAAGAAGGTGACCGGCAAGCCCATCAAGTTCGTCGGCGTGGGCGAGTCCCTGGATGCGCTGGAGGTCTTTCACCCGGACCGGGCCGCCTCCCGGATTCTCGGCATGGGCGATGTCCTGTCCCTGATCGAGAAGGCCGAGGCCGTGGTCGATCAGAAAAAGGCCCGCAAGCTGGCCCGCAAGATCCAGAAGAACGCCTTTACCCTGGAAGATTTCCTGGACCAGATCCAGCAGATCAAGAAGATGGGCAACCTGGAACAGCTCATGGACATGATTCCGGGGATCAGCAAGCTCAAGCAGCTCAAGGACGCGCCCAGGCCCGACGAGAAGGAACTGGTCAAGACCGAGGCCATCATCCGCTCCATGACCAGGAAGGAGCGGATGAACCACCGGATCATCAATGCCAGCCGGAGGCAGCGGATCGCCCGCGGGTCCGGCACCAGTGTCGCCGAGGTGAACCGGGTCCTGAAGAGCTACACCATGATGCTGAAGATGATGAAGAAGTTCAAGGGCAAATCGGTCATGCGCGGCGGCAGACGCCGAAAACTGCCCAAGGGACTCAGGAGATAGCTCCCGCCCGCCGGACAGGAAGACAGGCCAGGTTTCCTGGCACCCCTACTTACGAATTCAAGAGATATCCACTGGAGGATAGTTGACAAATGGCAGTACGTATCCGCTTGACCAGAAAAGGCCGCAAGAAACATCCCTTTTACCGTATCGTCGTGGCTGACAGCCAGGCCCCCCGCGACGGCAAGTTTCTCGACATCGTGGGGACCTATGATCCCATGCAGGAGCCGGCCGAGGTGAAGATCGACAGCGACAAGCTCGAGGCCTGGATGAGCAAGGGCGCCAAGCCGTCCACCACGGTGCAGAGCCTGATAAAACGGTATGGGGCCCTGCAGGCAGAGACGGCCTAGATGAAGGAATTGATAGCCTTTATCGCCTCCCGCCTGGTCGATCATCCCGATGATGTCGACACCAGTATGCGCGAGGAGGAGGGGTGTGTCACCATCGAGTTGCGCGTGGCCAAGGACGACCTGGGCAAGGTGATCGGCAAACAGGGACGGACGGCACGGGCCATGCGGACCGTGCTGGCCACCGCGGCTGCCAGGGAGGAGAAGCGCTCGCGCCTTGAAATCGTCGAATAGCCGTAAAAGTCAGCAGCACGCCATCTGCACGCGCTCGCGGCCGGCCGCATAGTGGAGCTATAGACGGCCAGCCACGATCACGCACAGCTGACGCACTGCTGAACTTTTACCAAAGGTATCGCTATCTTCAGGGATTTGCTGATAGCGGTGAACTATTACGAATAGCCATGGCTGATGACGGTGACTATGTTCTCCTGGGCAAGGTAACCAGGGCACACGGTATCAGGGGCGAGATCAGGATCCATCCTTATTCTGGGGGGCCGGAGAATTTCCGCAACTACCGAACCCTGTATCTCTCGCTGGAGGGCAGTGGCGGCAGAAGACCTTTTGTCAGCGAAAGGGCCCGGGTCCAGGGCAGGCAGGCCCTGGTCAGGCTGAAGGGCTGCACCAGCCGCGACCAGGCAGAGTTGCTGGTCGGGTGCGAGGTCTGGCTGCGAAGCGAGGACCTGCCGACACTGGACAAGGATGAATACTACCTGCACGAGATGGAGGGCCGGCGGGCCGTCACCAGGCAGGGAGACGAGATCGGCGTGGTGACCGGAATCATGGCAACAGGTGCCCATGATATTCTCGTGGTCCGGGATGGAACCAGGGAGCACCTGATTCCGCTGGTGGCCGAGTTCCTGGTACGGATCGAGAAGGAGAGGGTGGTGCTTGATCTGCCGCCCGGTCTATTGGAAATCAATGGTTGAACCGGGCTGCAGTCGATGAGGCTCTCCGGCCCACCAGGTATGCGTTTCGACGTTCTGACCATCTTTCCGGATCTCTTCGCCTCGGTTTTGCAGGAAGGTATTCTCCGGCGCGCCCTGGCGCGGGATCTGATTACGGTCCGGCTGCACGACATCCGTGACCATGCCACCGACCGGCAGCGGATGACCGATGACCGTCCCTTTGGCGGCGGCGAGGGTATGGTGATGAAACCAGAACCCCTTGCCGCCTGCCTGCAGGCGGTGCAGCAGGAGGAACCCGGCGGCCGGGTGATCCTGCTGTCGCCCAGGGGCAGGCGCTATGACCAGCAGGTGGCTGCGGAATATGCCGGCCTCTCCCGCCTGATCCTGGTCTGCGGCCGCTACGAGGGGGTGGATGAACGGTTCCGTCGTCATTATGTGGACGAGGAGCTTTCCATCGGCGACTATATCCTCACCGGTGGGGAACTGGGCGCCATGGTGGTGATCGATTCGGTGACCAGGCTGTTGCCCGGCGTGCTGGGTTGCACGGATTCGGCCTGCAACGACACCTTCAGCCGCGGCCTGCTCAAACATGCCCAGTACACGCGGCCGCGGGTCTTCGAGGGCAGCGAGGTGCCTGAGGTCCTGCTCTCCGGCGATCATGGTGCCATCCGCCGCTACCGGTTCCTGGAGTCGGTGCGGGAGACACTTGAGCGCCGGCCCGCGCTCCTGGCATCGGTGCGCTTTACGGCCGAAGAACGGAAGCTGCTTGCCCGCGAGGGGCTGCTTGAGCGTGTGCAGCAGACGGGTCCGGCGCAGTGACAGGGCCGATCCGCCTCGACGTGGCCCTGGTCCACTATCCGGTACTCAACCGGAGAGGCGAGACCATCGGCTCGGCTGTCACCAACCTGGACCTGCACGATATCGCCCGGGCCGGCAGGACCTTCGGTATCACCACCTACTGGGTGGTCACGCCCTTTGCAGGGCAGCAGGAGCTTGCCGCCCGGATCGTCGGTCACTGGACCGCAGGCTATGGCGGCACCGCCAATCCCGACCGCAGGGATGCCCTGGCCCTGGTCCGGATCTGTTGTGATCTCGACGAGGTCATGGAGCGGATGACCCGCAGGTGGGGGCGCAGACCGCTGGTCCTGGCCACCTGTGCCAGGCCCGGGGACCGGAGCATGACCTATGGCCGGGCAAGGGAACGGTTGGAGACGGGGATGCCTGTACTCGTCCTGTTCGGGACCGCCTGGGGGCTGGCGCCCGAGGTCCTGCACCGGGTGGATGCGCTGCTGCCGCCCATATGCGGCCCCGGGGAGTACAACCATCTCTCGGTCCGTTCGGCCGCATCCATTGTCCTTGACCGGCTGCTCGGTCGCCGGCAGGACGCTGAAGCCAGGCCGCAGGATCACGCGGGAACCTTGTAACAGTTCACTGCTGTCGGCAACCACATAAAAAAACGATACTTTTACAACGGAACAAAGGCTGTCAGAAGACAGGCCCTGACAATGCATGAACGTTTTCCAGGCCACGATCCATGGGGTCGGTGCCGGAAAAGACGGGACAACAGAAACAAAAAAGAGAAACGGCTCAAAGGCCGATCCGGATGAAGTGGAGGCATCCTTCGGAGAGCGGGCGTCTGGAATCGCCCCCTGTCCGTGAACGAGAAGAACATGGCTATGAATATTATCGACAAGATTGACCAGGAACAGATGCGTTTTGACCTTCCCGAGTTTCGTCCCGGTGATACGGTCAAGGTCCACATCCGCATCATCGAAGGCAACAAGGAGCGGGTCCAGGTCTTCCAGGGCGTGGTCCTGAAACGCAAACGCGGCAAGATGAACGCCAGCTTCACGGTGCGCAAGATCTCCCATGGTGTGGGTGTCGAGAAGACCTTTGCCCTGCATTCGCCCAGGATCGAGAAGATCGAGGTCGTCTCTCTGGGACGTGTCCGCCGTTCGCGTCTCTACTACCTGCGCGAACGTCGCGGCAAGGCCGCCCGTATCCGGGAGCGGCGTGTGCACTGAGCCTGTCGGCCTGCCCGTGGTACTGCAGAGGCACATGGATCTCCGATGAACAGGAACCCGTGTGCCTCTTTTTCTTTTGCCCTCCCCGCCGATGAGGGGCCGGACGACACCTTTCACTACGAGAGGGTCCTTGCCCGGCAGGGATACAGCAATATCGCCGGCCTTGACGAGGCCGGCAGGGGTCCTCTTGCCGGGCCGGTGGTTGCCGCCTGTGTCATCCTGCCTCCTGACTGCGACTACCACTGTTTCCGGGATTCCAAGCAACTCACCGCCGGCCGGCGGCAGGAACTCTTTACCTACGTCCATGGCTGCGGCGCCCGTATCGGTGTCTCGGTGGTCGATGCCGCCGAGATAGATGCCCGCAATATCCTCCAGGCATCGCTGCAGGCCATGAAACGCGCCGCCGAGGCCTGTCTCGGCCATGTCCTGCCCGGCTTCCTGCTGGTGGACGGCAAGTTCACCGTCCCCCTGTCCCTGCCGCAGATCGCCCTGGTGAAGGGCGAATCAAAGAGCGCCTCCATCGCTGCTGCCTCCATCGTCGCCAAGGAGACCCGCGACCGGCTGATGGAGGAGTATCACCACCGGTTTCCGGTCTACAACTTCCGCCGCAACAAGGGATACCCGACCCGGGAGCACAGGCAGGCCCTGGCGGAACATGGCCCCTGCGAACTGCACCGCCGCACCTTCAGGGGAGTGCGCGAGTTTTTCAGCGATTCATCAGCCGGGCCGCCGCGGCAGAAGGGGCTCTGGTAGGCGGCATGGGCGGCGGACAACGCAACACCCTGCCCCTGGGACGGCGGGGAGAGGATCTGGCCGCATCCCACCTCAAACGGCGGGGATACCATATCCTGGCCCGGAACTACCGGCGCCGCTTCGGAGAGGTGGATCTCGTGGCCCGTCACCGCGGCCAGCTGGTGTTCATCGAGGTCAAGACCAGGCGCTCGGACCGATACGGCAGTCCGTTCGAGGCCGTGGACCGCAGGAAACAGCGCCAGCTCGTCCTGATTGCCAGGGATTTCATCGCCCGCCACCACCTGGAGGACGAGGTGGCCCGTTTCGACGTGGTTGCGGTCACCATGGGCAATGACGGCCGGGTCCGGGTGGAGGTCCTGGAAGATGCTTTTCATCCCGATTACTGACCCGAGACAGATCCCATGAATGACAACAGCAGCATGGAGCGGCGATCCCCGGTGCCCGCCGCCCACCAGCCGCCCATCGGCATCACCATGGGGTGCCCGGTGGGGATCGGGCCCGAGATCATTCTCAGGTTCTTTGCCGCCCCTTTCTCCCGTCCCGGCCGCCGCTTTGTGGTCCTGGGGGACATGGGGGTTCTCCGTCGGACCGCCGGGTTTCTCGGCCTGCAGGTGCCGCTGGTCACCTGGCGGCCTGGTGACGCTGTTCCGGGCGAGGTGATGCCGGTGCTGGAGGTGTCGCATCTTGATCCGGAAAGGCTGCACTGGGGCCGGCCCGACAGCGACACCGGCCGGGCCATGGGCCGGTATATCGAAGAGGCGGTGGGCCTGATCCGGACCGGCACCCTGGCCGGCATGGTCACCTGTCCCATCACCAAGACCGCCCTCAATCGGGCCGGCTACCACTTCCCCGGTCACACCGAGATGCTGGCCCACTTGACAGAAAGCACGGATTTCTGGATGATGATGGCAGGACGTCGGCTCAGGGTGGTACTGGTCACCATCCATGAACCCCTGGCCCGGGTTCCGGGTCTGCTGACCAGGGAACGGGTGGCCGCCTGCATCCGGGCGACCCTGGCCTCCCTGCGCAGCGATTTCGGTGTCCGCAGGCCGCGGGTGGCGGTTGCCGGCCTCAACCCCCATGCCGGCGAAGAGGGCATGTTCGGCAGCGAGGAGGCCGAAATCATTGCCCCGGCTGTGCAGGACTGTGGCGAATCAGGTTCGGTCAGCGGGCCCTGGCCGCCGGACACGGTCTTCCACCGGGCGGCCACGGGCGGGTTCGATGCCGTGGTCGCCATGTACCATGACCAGGGCCTGATTCCCTTCAAGTTGCTCCACTTCAGCGACGGGGTCAATGTCACCCTGGGCCTGCCCATTGTCAGGACCTCGGTGGATCATGGCACGGCCTATGACATCGCCGGCCAGGGAGTGGCCGATCCGTCCAGCCTGGCCGAGGCCTGTCGGCTGGCGGCCCTGATCGTTGCCAACCGGGGCAGGGAGAGGACGGCATGAAGCAGGGGCTGCTCATCGCCTTCGAGGGTATAGACGGCACGGGCAAGTCGACACAGCTCGCCCTCCTGGCCGATTTCCTCCGGCAGCAGGGGTGCGATGTGGTGGTGACCAGGGAGCCCACGGAGGGTGAATACGGCCGCCGGATCAGGGAACTCTACCTGGACCGGGGCCGCTGTACGCCTGAGGAGGAGCTGGATCTCTTTATCCGCGACCGCAGGCAGCATGTGCGCGACTGTATCGCGCCGGCCCTGGCTGCGGGCAGGATCGTGCTCACCGACCGCTACTACTTCTCCACCGTCGCCTACCAGGGGGCGGCCGGCTGCGACCCGGACCGGGTCTTTGCCGCCAACAGCTTTGCGCCGGAGCCCGACCTGGTGCTGCTGCTGACCATGGAGCCGGAAGAAAGCCTGGCCCGGATCAGGGAACTGCGGGGTGACAGGTTGAACGATTTTGAACAGCTTGATCAGTTGCGCAAAGTGGCGCGCCTCTTTGCCTCTTTCCCGCAGGGATGTATCACCCGCATCGATGCGGCCGCGTCCCTGGACGAGGTGCAGGCGCAGGTCCGGCAGGCGGTGCTGGCGCTGATGGCGAGAAAGGGATACAGATGCGAACCATGAGAAGACAATGGCTGCCCCTGCTGGCCGCGGCCGGTTTCCTGGTCCTGGCGCCACTGCTGACCGGCTGCGTGCGGCAGGCGGCGGTGTCCGCCCGTGACCAGGGACAGGCCACCGGCCCGGCAGAGGAGGAGAAGGATCTCTCCTGTTCCTATTTTTACTTTCTCTGGGGTCGGCATGCCGAGCTCACCGCCCGCTACCGCGAGGCGCTGGAGGCCTACGAAAAGGCCCTGATCTGCGATCCCGCGGCCGACTACATTGCCCGCAAGATCCCCGTTCTCCTCATCCGCACCGGCCAGGACGACAAGGCCGTGGCCTGGCTGGAGCAGTACCTGCAGGAGCATCCCCGCGAGACCGGCTCCAGGATGCTGCTGGCCAAGATCCTGATCCGCAAAAACAGGTTCGATGCCGCTGTTCGCCAGTATGCGATCATCCATGAACAGGACCCCCGTGACCTGATGCCGCTGCTGCTGCTCTCCGAGCTCTATGTCACGGAGAAGAAAAACGATCTTGCCCTGAAGACCCTCAGGCAGGCCCTGGAAATCGACGGCAGTTCCTATCCGGCCCATGTGCTGCTGGCGCGGCTCCATGCACGGACCGGCGCCATGGACCGGGCCCTGGCCGAATACCGGCGCGCCCTGGAGATCAACTGGTCCGCCGATCTCGAGATGGAGATGGCCGAGCTGTTCATGCGGGAGAAGAAGTACGAACAGGCCCTGGCGGTCTACCGCCGGATCCTGGAGCGCGAGGAGGGCAGGGAGGATGCCCGCATCGCCCTGGTCCATGTCTATCTGCTCCAGGGCAAGGAGGATGCGGCCCTGGCCGAGTTGAACCGCCTCAAATCCGTCACCGAGTACCCGGCCCGGGTGGACCTGACCATCGCCCGCCTCTATGCCAGGAAGACACAGTACGACAAGGCCGTTGCCCTCCTGCGCCAGGTACTCGAGGAGGAGGATCTGCCCCAGGCCAGGTACCTGCTGGCCCTGATCGAGTTCCAGACAAAGCAGTACAAGGATGCCCTGGCCCAGCTTCGGCGCATCGGCCGCGATGCCGAGGAATACCGGGATTCCATCTTCCTCCGGGTCCGCATCCTGCGGGTCATGGGGCGGGAAGACGAGGCCATCGGGCTGCTGGAGAAGGCGGTTGCGGACAAAACGACCCGCAATCCCGACATGTTTGTTCTCCTCGCCGCCCTCTACCAGCAGCAGGGCAGGGGCGGCCAGGGGGAAAAGACCTTTGCCCGGGGATTGGCCGCCTTTCCGGACAATGAAAACCTCCTCTACGAGTATGGCCTGTTCCTCGACTCCAGCGGAGAGACACAGCGGGCCATGTCGGTGATGCAGCAGGTGATCAGGCTGCAGCCCGAGCATGCTGCGGCCCTGAACTATGTCGGCTATACCTGGGCCGACAGGAAGGTCCACCTGGACAAGGCCCTGGAATATATCCGGCGGGCGGTGAAACTGAAACCGGAGAACGGCTATATCCGTGACAGCCTGGGATGGGTCTATTTCCGCCTCGGCCGGCTGAAGGAGGCCAGGATCGAACTGGAAAAGGCTATCAGGCTCTCCCCGGATGACCCGGCCATCCTGGACCACCTTGGCGATGTCTACCTGGAAAGCGGTCGCAGCCGCGATGCCCTGCGGGCCTACCGCCGGGCCCTGGAGCTTTACAAGAAGGAGAAGGACCGGCAAGCGGTCCGGGAGAAGATCCGGATCCTGGAAGAGCAGGAGTCGCACTGATGCGTTGGCCGCAGGGGCTCTTGCTGCTGCTCTGCCTGGTTCTGGTCCCGGCCTGCGCCACCAGGCTGCCGCCGGCGACCCCGCTGACAGGCAGGGATGAGCAGCCCGGCAGGGAGGTGCTGGCCCGGTTCCTGGCCGCATCCTGCCCCGGCGGGCTGGATGCGGATGTGACCCTGGCCTGGCAGGGCTACGGCAACCACCGGCAGGTTGCCGCGGTCCTTCAGGCGCAGACACCGGGCCTGGTGCGCCTGTCGGTCAACGATCCCCTGGGGCGGCCGCTGCTGCTGCTGGTGACCGACGGTCGCCGCTTCACCCTGGTGGACGTCCCCCGGGAGCAGGCCACAGTGGGGCCGGTGGATTCCTCCTTCTGGCACCAGTACATGCCTGCCGCGGTCCGGGGCCGGGACCTCTTTGCCTGGCTCACCGGCCGGCTGCCGGCAGGGCCGGTGCGGGTCTGCTCGGTGCTCCGGTCCACGGAGAACAGCGACTACTGGTTTGTGCTCGACTATGACGACGGCCTGCGCCACCGGGTCCGCATCGACCCGGAGCGGCTGCTGCTCCGGGATCACCTGCTTCTTGACACCAGGGACAGGGTGGTCCTCGACGTGATGTACACCTATGGGCAGGACAGGGCCGGGAAATGCCCCTTGCCCGCCTCCCTGGAGGCCAGCGGCCGCGACCTGAGCGGTACCTTCAGCCTGGCCGTGGACCGGGTCTATTCCAGGAAACCTGTGGCCGCAACCCTGTTCCGGCTGCAGCTGCCGTCCCATTTTTCCATTGAAAAAAAACAATCTTCCGCAACTGGACAATGAAACAGGTCACCATCTATACTGACGGCGCATGTCGCGGCAACCCGGGTCCTGGCGGCTACGGGGTTGTCCTCCTCCATGACGGACACCGGAAGGAGCTTTCCGGCGGTTTTTCCGGCACGACCAACAACCGGATGGAGCTGCTCGCCTGCATCATGGGGCTGGAGGCCCTGAAATATCCCTGCGAGGTGACCCTCTACAGTGACTCGCGTTACGTGGTGGATGGTATCAGCAAGGGCTGGGCAGCCCGCTGGCAGCGGAACAACTGGATGCGGACGAAGAAAGAGAAGGCCCTCAACGCCGATCTCTGGCAGCGGCTGCTGGAACTGACCCGGACCCACAAGGTCACCTTCCGGTGGGTACGCGGCCATGCGGGCACGGTCGAAAACGAGACCTGCGATCGGCTGGCCACCGAGGCCGCCCGCCAGGACAACCTCCCCGAGGATCCCGGCTCTCCGCACGCGCCGTCTGCCTCCGTGCCGCTGCCCCCGATCGTGGACGCAGCCGGTGGCCGGATGTAACGGTTCGCAGCTATCGGCGGCTATCTTGAATTCCTGCCCCGCCACAACGCCGAACGATTGCACCGCCTACAGGTTGCCGTCCACCATCTCCCGGTCCAGGACGTGTTTGACATCGTAGATCACCGACAGCTGCCTGCAGATACGGTCGAAATCGGTCGGGGAAAGGTCGCTGAATTCCCGGTGGGCCACGGCCAGGACAACGCCGTCGTAATGGTTGACCGGCAGGTCCTCGATCATGGTCACCCCGTAGAGCTGCCGTGCCTCTTCCTTGTCGGCCCAGGGATCGTAGACCTCTATATTGGCGCCATAGGTCTTCAGCTCCTCGATGATGTCGATCACCCTGGTGTTGCGGAGATCAGGGCAGTTTTCCTTGAAGGTGATCCCCAGGATCAGGATGTTGGCATCGGCCACGTGGATCCGTTTTTTCAGCATCAGCTTGACCACCTCGGAGGCGATGTAGCGGCCCATGTCGTCGTTGAGGCGGCGGCCGGCCAGGATCATCTCCGGGTGGTAGCCCACCTCCTGCGCCTTGTGGGTCAGGTAGTAGGGATCGACACCAATGCAGTGGCCACCCACCAGGCCGGGGCGGAAATGGAGAAAGTTCCACTTGGTGCCCGCGGCCCGCAGCACCTCCATGGTGTCGATGCCCATACGGTTGAAGATCAGGGCCAGTTCGTTGACCAGGGCGATGTTGACGTCACGCTGCGTGTTCTCGATCACCTTGGCGGCCTCGGCCACCCGGATGGAGCTGGCCTTGAAGGTGCCGGCGGTGATGATGGTACCGTAGAGACTGTCGACGAAGTCGGCGATCTCCGGGGTGGAACCGGAGGTGACCTTGACGATGGTGGGCAGCCGGTGCTCGTGGTCGCCGGGGTTGATCCGTTCCGGACTGTAGCCGGCAAAGAAGTCCCGGTTGTGGGCCAGGCCCGAGAACTCCTCCAGGACCGGGATGCAGACCTCCTCGGTGGCGCCGGGATAGACCGTGGACTCGTAGATGACCACATCGCCTTTCTTGAGGACCTTGGCCACGGTCCTGGAGGCACCGACCAGGGGCCGCAGGTCGGGCCGCTTGTTGGCATCAATGGGCGTGGGCACGGCAACGATGAAGACATTGCACCCGGCCAGGTCGTCGACATTGTCGGTGAAGCGGAGGCTGTCCGCTTTCCTGAGATCCTCGCTGTCCACCTCCCGGGTCACATCCAGGTGGTTGCGCAGCTCCTCGATGCGCCGGCTCTTGAGGTCAAAACCGGTTGTGGGCAGTTTGTGGCTGAATTCAACGGCCAGTGGCAGGCCGACATAGCCCAGGCCGATAACCGCGATCTGGGTGGAGTCGAGATCAGGCATGACGGATTCCTCGTTGTGTCAGAAGTCAGGGAAGAGTTCAACAGCACGTAAAAGTTCAGACCCCTCTGTTCCTGTCCGGCCAGAGCAGGGTGTGGAGCTGGAGCTGCAGCCGGACCCGGAGCTGTCGCTCGATAATGAGAGCGGCGAGGCGCCTGGCCTCCATGGCACCCCGAACCGGCGAGAACAGGACCGGGCAGATCGCCGTCAGCCGCCGCTCCTCGACCATTGCCGCTGCCCAGGCAAAGTCCTGTTCCGAACCGATGACGAACTTGATCTCGTCCCGGCAGCCCCGGCGTCGCCGCTGCGCCAGCAGGTCAGGGTTGGATGCCAGGTTGTGGCCTGCCATGCCCGAGCCGGGACACTTGATATCCATGATGATCCCGACATCACGCTGTACCCGGTCCAGGGGCAGGGAGCCGTTGGTCTCCAGGAGCACCTCGTGGCCGGCGGCCAGGAGACGGTCCATGAGCGGGTAGACATTCTCCTGCAGCAGGGGCTCGCCGCCGGTGATCTCCACCATGATGCCCGGCCAGTCCGCTGTCCAGGCCAGGAGTTCGTCGCCGGTCATGCTGCGGCCCGCCTCTTTCCAGGTAAAGCTGGAGTCGCACCAGCTGCAGCGCAGGTTGCAGCCGCAGAGGCGGATAAAGGCGCATGGCAGGCCGGCGCGGGTCGATTCGCCCTGGATGGAACAGAACCGTTCCGCGACCTGCAGCGTCTCATTCACCGTAATAGATCACGCCGCTGGAATCGGTTTCCCGGACCTGGACACTGTGGAGATGGTAACGGTCCGAGCGAAGTTCATCTTCCAGCTCCCGGAAGATGTGGATGGCGATATTCTCCGAGGAGGGATTGCGGTCCCGGAAGGCGGGATGGCCGTTCAGGTCACAGTGGTCCAGGTCGTCGACAACCCGGTTGACTTGCTTTTTCAGTACCTTGAAGTCAATCCCCATGCCGAGCTCGTCCAGTTTCGTGGCCCTGACGCAGACCCGGACCTTCCAGTTGTGGCCATGCGGATGTTCGCAGTTGCCCGGATAGTCACGCAGGTGGTGACCGCCGGAGAAATGGGTCTTTATGAAGATATCCATCATGGGAAATCGTTCTCCTTGGCGTTGGTCATGGATTCCGGCAGCGATGCTGCTGGCCGGCGCAGCAGGGGCGGCGGGTGGATGAACGAGGTCCTTTCCGGATGCCCTCCTATGGAGGAAAACCACGAAAACCTGCTTGCAACCTGGTTCCGGAAAGTGGTAAACAGGTTGGGATTTTCAGATACGCGCACGCCTGCGGAAATTACGACACTGTAGCAGGATTTCATTTCATTTTCCAGTATTGAGGAGAGATTTTAATGGCCGTTGTCGCCCCGTTCAGAGGGATACGCTACAACCCGGACAAGATTGTGAACCTGGAAGAGGTGGTCACTCCGCCCTATGACGTCATCAACGAGGAGGAAGGTGCCTCGTTTCTGGACAGGAATCCCTACAGCATGATCCAGCTCGACCTGCGCAACACCTCGCAGGATGCCGGCAACGAGGAGGGACGCTACCAGGACGCAAAAACCCGTTTCGACCAGTGGCAGGAAGAATCGGTGCTCATCCGGGACAAGGAACCGGCCATCTACCTCTATTATATCGATTACACCCATCCCTCGGGCCGCCGGCTGACCAGGAAGGGGCTGGTGGCCCTGGTGGGCTTGGCCGAGTTTGCGGAAGGGATCGTCAAGCCCCACGAGAAGACCTTTGACGGGGTCATCGCCGACCGGCTCGAACTGATGGACGAGTGCCGGGCCCAGTTCAGCCAGGTCTTTTCCCTCTATCCTGATCCGGAGCAGTTCGTGATCCAGGTCCTGGAGAAGTCACGCGACCCGGAACCGGTCTGCGTGACCAGGGACCTTCACGACAATGTCCATACCCTGTGGCGGGTCACCGATCCAGGGGCCCTGTCCCTGGTCCATGATTTTTTCGCTGATCGCCCGGTCTATATCGCCGATGGTCACCATCGCTACACCACGGCCCTGGCCTGCCGGCGGCGGGCCCTGGAACGTGATCCCGACCTGCCGCCGGACAGTCCGTTCAATTATATCATGATGTATCTCTGCGCCAGCGAGGACGAGGGCCTGTCGGTCCTGCCCACTCACCGGCTGGTGCGCTGGCCGGGACAACACGGCGCCGACCAGGTGGTTGAACGGCTGCAGGCCGGTTTTGACGTGCGCGAGATCAGCGGCGGTACCCGGGAGACCCTGGTCGGGGAACTGCTGGACCGCATGGACGAGGCCGATGACGGGACCCTTTCGGCATTCGGCTTCTATCATGCCGGTGAGGACAGGGCCTTTCTCCTGAGGATGCGGGAGCGTGCCGCGGACGATCCGCTCCTGGCCCGCCGGCCCGGGGTCCTGCGCCGGCTTGACGTGGTGGTGCTCTCGGATCTGCTCCTGGCCGGCTGCCTGGGGCTGGACCACCAGCAGTGCCTGCGGCAGAAGCTGGTGCGTTATTTCAGTGATCCCGACGAGGCCCTGGATGTGGCGGTCAAGGCGTCCATTGCCGATGACGGCGCCACGCCCCTGCTCTTTCTCCTCAATCCGACCCCGGTGCAACAGGTCCTGCAGGTGGCTGACAGCGGCGAGATCATGCCGCACAAGTCCACCTACTTCTATCCCAAGATCCTCACCGGCCTCCTGATCAACAAGCTCGATGGCAGGGAGCATATCCTCCTGGCCCGTCCCTGAGGCGGTGACAGACAGGCGGCCCATAACCGAGGACAGCCTGTTTCAGGGGCGGCTGGTCTGCCGCCAGCATGCGGACGGGTACCGTTTTTCGGTGGACGCCGTGCTGGCGGCCCACTTCTGTCGGCCCGCCGCCGGGGCCACGGTCCTGGATCTCGGCGCCGGCTGCGGCGTGATCGGCCTGATCCTGGCCCATCGTCATCCCGCAGTCTGGGTGACCGGCCTTGAGCTGCAACCGGCCCTGGCCGCCCTGGCCGCAGACAATATCCGCTGCAACTCCCTGCAGGACCGGGTCCGGATCCTGGAGGGCGATGCGCGGGAGATCGACCGGGTCCTGACGCCGGAGTCCTTTGATCTCGTGGTCTGCAACCCGCCCTATCGTCCCCGGGGATCGGGTCGGGCCTGCAGGGGCGACGAGGCGGCCATGGCCCGTCATGAACTGGCCGCCTCCCTTGCCGACATGGTGCGGGCGGCGGGTTTCTGTGTCCGCAACCGGGGCGCGGTGGTCTTTGTCTATCCCGCCACCCGCCTGGCCATTCTCCTGCATCGTCTGCAGGAACGGAAGCTGGTGCCCAAACGGCTGCAGCCGGTGTACAGCTATCCCGGGGACCGGCGCGGACGGCTGGCCCTGGTGGAGGCGGTGAAGAACGGCGGTGAGGAGCTGCTCCTGCTGCCGCCCCTGTATATCTATGAAGGGAGGAATGGAGCGTATTCGCCGGAGATGCAGGCGATGTACGAATGAATCATGCTGGCCAGGATACACAGCGGAGCCGTTATCGGGGTGCAGGGACTGGTGGTGCGGGTCGAGGTCGACCTGGCCCGCGGCCTGCCGGGTTTCTCCACGGTGGGCCTTCCCGAGGGCGCGGTGCGCGAGTCCAAGGACCGGGTCCGCTCGGCGGTCAGGAACTGCGGCTACGAGTTTCCGCCCGGCAGGATCACGGTCAACCTGGCACCGGCAGCGGTCAAGAAAGAGGGCACAGGCTATGACCTGCCCATTGCCCTGGGCATCCTTGCCGCTGCCGGAACCCTGGAATGCCCTGATCTCGCTGACATCTGTGTTGCCGGCGAGCTTTCCCTGGACGGCGGCGTCCGGCCGGTACGGGGTATCCTCTCCATGGTCCTGGCGGCCAGGGAGGCCGGCATGCGCCGCTGCCTGGTACCGGCCGCCAACGCTCCCGAGGCGGCGGTGGTCCGGGATATGGAGATCCTGGGCGTGGAGCGGCTGGACGAGGCCGTGGAGATCCTCGCCGGCAGGCGCGAGGCAACGCCGGTCCGCATCGACATCGACCGCATGTTCGGCCGGCAGGACATCTATGCCGTGGATTTTGCCGAGGTCAGGGGCCAGGAACATGTGAAGCGGGCCCTGGAGGTGGCGGCCGCGGGCGGACACAATATCCTCCTTTCCGGAGTGCCGGGAACCGGCAAGACCATGATGGCCAGGCGTCTGCCCTCCATCCTTCCCGACCTGAGCCTTGACGAGGCCATCGAGACCACGCGGATCTATTCCACCGCCGGTATGCTGCCGGCCGAAACCCCGCTCATGGTGAACCGGCCGTTTCGTTCCCCCCATCACACCATCTCCGATGCCGGTCTCATCGGCGGTGGCCAGGTACCCCGGCCCGGCGAGGTTTCGCTGGCCCACAACGGTGTCCTCTTCCTGGACGAACTGCCGGAATTCCGCAAACATGTGCTCGAGGTGATGCGCCAGCCTCTGGAGGACGGAGTGGTCACCATCGCCCGCGCCGCCGTGAGTCTCTGTTTTCCGGCACGGTTTATGCTGGTGACTGCGATGAACCCGTGTCCTTGTGGGTATCTAGGTGATATTTCGAGAGAATGTTCGTGTACGCCTGTCCAGGTCCAGCGGTACCGCAGTCGGATCTCCGGGCCGCTCCTCGACCGTATCGACCTGCAGGTGGAGGTACCGGCGGTGCGGGTGGAGGACCTCGAGCAGGCCGCGCCGGGCGAGAGCTCGAGTGTGATCCGGCAGCGGGTCAATGCTGCCCGCCAGACCCAGCGGCGCCGCTTTTCCCCCGTGGAAGGGGTCTACTGTAACGCACAGATGGGCTCGCGCCTGATCAGGGAGTGCTGTCCCTTGGACCGTGATTGCAGCCGCATGCTGCACCAGGCCGTGGACCGGCTGGGGCTTTCGGCCCGGGCCTACTCCCGGATTATCAAGATCGCCCGCACCATAGCCGACTTGGAAGGGGCCGGGCCGATCTCCTCACCGCATATTGCCGAGGCCATCCAATACCGGCGCATGCGGTACGCCGCGGGCTGAGGTTGCGCTTCCGATCCGCGACGGCAACGGCTTAGACCGAGAAACTGGCGATCATCCGGCGGAGATCCGTGGCCAGCCTGGAGAGTTCATGCACGTTGTTGCGCACCTGTTCGCTGGCGCTGGTCATCTCCTGCGCCGCCTCGTTGACCTCGACGATCTCGCGGGCGATCTCGTCGGATACCGCGGAACTCTGGGCGACATTTTCTGTCACCTCGTGGAGTCCTTCGGTGGCCTGGCCCATGTTGGCTGCAATCTCTTCGGTGGTTGCGCTCTGTTCCTCAACTGACGTGGCAATGGTCTCGACAATGGCATTGACCTCGTTGATGACCGAAGAGATCTGGGTGATCTGGGAAACCGTTCCCCTGGTGGAATTCTGAATGCCCTCTATCCTGCTGCGAATCTCGCCGGTGGCCTCGGCCGTCTGTTTGGCCAGTTCCTTGATCTCGTTGGCGACAACGGCAAATCCCTTGCCTGCCTCACCGGCCCGGGCCGCCTCGATGGTGGCATTGAGGGCCAGCAGGTTGGTCTGGTCGGAGATCTCGGTGATGGTCTCGGTCACCTTGCCGATCTCGTCGGCTGCCTTACCCAGCTCCTCGACCTTCTCCGAAGCCGCCCGCACGTCGGTGACCGCCGTCTTGGTGATGGTGTTGGCCTTGGCCGTGTTCTCCGAGATCTCGCTGACGGCGTTGGAGAGTTCATCCGTGGCCGTGGCAACAATATTGACATTGGTCGTGGCCTGTTCGGCGGCGGCAGCCACGGAGGTCATGTTGCTGCTCATCTCCCCGGCAGCAGCGGATACGGTCTCAGCCTTGCCGGAGGTCTGTTCGGCCCGGCTCGCCACCTGTTCCGAGATCGCCGAGAGTTCATCGGCTGAGGAGGTCAGGGTCTCGGTGCCGGCGGCTATGTCGGTAAAGATCTTTCTCAGGTTCTCGGACATGATCTCCATATCCTTGAATACGCCTTCCGCCTGGTGCCGGCCATGATCGGAAAAATTCATTTTCAGGTTTCCCCGGGCGATATTCCGGGCCACCTCGGCTATCCGGGAAGGGTCACTGCCAAGCTGGGCCAGGACACTGCGGGTGACAAAGAAGATGATCCCGCAACCGGCGGCCAGGGCCATCAGGCTCAGGAGCACGATCATCGTCACCGCCCGGCTGTTGGAGGCCTGCAGGCGGGGGCCGATCTCGTCCTGGACTCTCTTGATATCCAGCTTCACCTGTTCAACTGCAGCCGCGATCTTCGGGCCGATGGTATCTAGGGTACCGGAAATGATATCATTTCTCTGGAATATCAGCCCCACCAGCTCCTTGAAATTTTTTCTGTATTCCGCATACTGTTGCCGTATTTCCCCCAGAAGCTGCCGCCGCCTCGGATTCTGCAGGTCCTTGTCGAGGGTCTGCAGCCGCTCCTCCATGTCGGCAAATTCGGCATTCACCCGCTCGACATGCGCACGCTCGTTGGTGTCCAGGAATTTCAGGACATAGACCCGGGCCAGAAGGAGGCTGCGCAGGGCGAGCCCTGCCTCGTAGCCGGCGATGGTATCATTGTCCTGTGTGGCCGAGGTCATGATGGCGGTAAGCTTCTGCTCCATCTGCTTGCCGTCCTTGCCGAGCATATCGTAGACAATGTGATTCCGCCGCTGTTTCAGCTCAACGACCTTTTTGAATCCCCGGTCGTACTCCTTGATTTTTTCGCCGATAAAGGCGATCTGCCGGGCCCGCTCCGGTTTTTGGATTTCCTTTTTCGCGGTTTCCAGAAACCCCATCATCTTGTCAAAGTAGGTGGTGTACTGCCTTCTGTTGTCCTCATGCCCTGAGATGATGTAACTCTTGACCTCCATCCTCACCATGAGCATATTGGCCTGCAGCTGGCCGACAAGGTTACTGTCCCTTGCCATTTCCCGGTAGCTGACAAACCCCCTTGTCGCCTTTTCAAGAGCTGTGTAGGCGGTCAGCGAGATGATGACCAGCAGGAGGAGGACAACGGCGAATCCGCCGATCAGCTTGGCCCTCAGTGTCATGTTGTTGATACTCTGCATTCGATTCCTCCCTTGGCGAAAAGCCTCACCGGGCAGGGCTCACCGCTGTATTCTTCTGTTGGCTGTGAAAACGGGTATGGTGCGGAAAGCGGCGGAAAAACTATTTTATCGGAAGGCTGCGCCGTGCTTCGGCATCTGGCCCGGTCCTGCACGACACGTCGCGGCCCTGTGTGTATGGTGAACAGTTCACTGCTATCGGCAACTCTCTTGAACTACCGGTGCTTCTGGTGAAAGTTCAGGTTCAGCAGTGCCTGGTCGTGACTGGCCGCCAGGTAAGCGTAACACCTCACGGGGTCACCAACCATCTGTTTTTTCGACCACAATGCTGTAAGCGGGCGTAGCGGGACTCCGATAGCCCGCCATACAGGCAGGCGCCGGGCGTATCCAGTTCAGCGCAGACTCTGGTTGGCGAACTGTTGAACATTTTTACGGCGCATGAAGCTGGTCACTGTCTGGTTGCTCTGCAAAGAGTTTCTGCAATAGTATATTTTTTTGCCATGCCGCTGTACAGGAAGAATGTCGCAGATAGGCAAATTTTTTTCTGTAGTTATGATTGGTTATCCGGTTTGCGAAAAATCGTTGTCCACCAATGGTTTTCCCGGTTTTGCCCTCTCCGGGAGAAAGGGCGGTGTCGCTGCAGAGGGACAGAAATTTTTTTTCTGTCCCAGCTATGGAAAATATCTGTTTTTCTCCCTTGATCTTCGGGTCGGGAATGGCATAGAATTGCAAACAAATAGTCTGCGTTTCAGGCCGGTTGCCAAACTGCCTGTTGACGATTGAATCCCGAGGAATCCCTATCATGTATGCATCCCTGTTCTCCGTCCTGAAGCCCCTTGTCTTCAATGGCATGAGCGGTGTGCTCCATGTCGACTACAGGCATGATGATCAGGCGCGGCTCTTTCTTAAAGAGGGTCTGATCGAGCAGGTGGAAACGCGCAGGCTCAAGGGGCAGAAGGCCGCCCACGTCTGCATGCGCTGGGTCAGCATTTCTGCGGAGTTCCGGGAAGGGGAGGGGGAGTATACGCCGGACCCGGCCATTGATACCAATGCCATCCTCTCGTATCTCGAAAAGGCGGCCAAGAATATCGAGGTGATCAACAAGTACATCCCGGACACCGACGCGGTCTTCCGGGTCGACTCGGCAAAGCTGCATCAGGCAAAGAAGCTGAATGCCGAGGATTTCAAGATTGCGCTGCTCCTGGACGGGAAACGGTCACTGACAGAGGTGCTGGCCATTTCCGGCAAGTCCGAACTGGCCGTGCTGACCCATGCCTGCAAACTGATCCTGGCCGGAGTTGCGCGGCCGGCACCGGCCAAGAAGAGCATGCCGGAGAAGGAGAGGGTCGATTTCCTCCATGCCCTGCACGAAAAACTGACCGAACTGGTGGGGCCGGCGGGTTCCCTGCTTGTCGAGGATGCCTTTGCCGCCATTGGTTCTGATCCCGAAAGTCTCTCCCGGGACGAGATCGGGCAACTGCTGGAAGAGATAGGCACCTTGCTGGATGCCGAAGAAAGAGAGGCGCTGGCCAGCTGGTCCGAGAGCTTTCTCAAAAGGTAGCTCCGGGATTCAGTTCCTGGGCAGGCTTTTCAGGAAGACCTCGATAAGCTCCGGTGGGGGCGACTCACCGTAGACCTTTTCATAGATTTTGCGGAACTGGAGCACGGTTGTCACCAGGCCATTGGCAACGGTTCTGGCAAAGTTTACCCTGGAATCCTCCTCTGTGTCGCCGCCGGATGGCTCGCCCGGGGCCCGTCCGGCTGGTCCTGCCCCTTTCCCTGCCTGCTGCTTTTTCTGCAGAAAAAATCGAGTCAGTTCCTCTGACGGCTCCCTGCCGTATTTCCGCTGGTATTCCTTGCGGAACATCAGCACGGTCGCACCCTCTGTCGCGGCAAAGCGCATGGCGAAGTCCGTCTCTTCCCCCGTGGCCGCGGCCGCTGCCTTGCCCCGGGTGTTCTCCTGCATCTTTTCCAGGAAATAGCGGAGCAGTTCCTCGGGCGGCGCGGATTCGAACCGGTTTTCGTATTCGGTCCTGAATTTGAGGATGGTCGGTTCCGGCTCCGTGGCGATCCGGTCGGCCAGGCACTTGCCGGCGGCCTCTTCCCCGGCCTCTCCCCCTGCGTCGCTCGGCAGGGCGATCCTGCAGAAGTAGTCCGCCACTTCCTCCTCTGGAATCTCCGCAATACTGCAGAAATAGTCCACCAGTTCCAGGTCGGGCCGGTAGCCGAACTCCTCGAGTACGTCATTGTGCAGCCGGAGCAGGGAAGGCTTGGGCGAACGGGCGATCGCATTGGCGATGGACCTCTTGATATCCCAGTAGGGATCCTTTGGCCTTCCCCTGTCGTCAGGCGTCATCTTTACTCCTTTGGCAAGAGCAGGAACCAAGGGGGAGAACCATGCCGGATCACTTCTTGCCCCGGGAACGTTTCAGGACAATGATCAGGCTTTTTTTCAGCAGATTGACAGCATGATAGGCATGGTCGATCTCGTCGTTGGACCGGTCAGGCGGTGTATAGTCAAGGGTTGTGCTCAGCTTGCCGCGGGCAATGGCATTGGCATCCTCGGTCAGACGGGTGAGGCGCCTGATGATGAAACGCTGGGTGAAGAGAAAGTTGATGGCAAAGGCCAGTACCACCAGGGCGATGACAATGGGATTGGTGAGGATGGGCAGCAGCTTCTGCCAGCCGATGGAGGGAATCTTGACCGATACGATGCCCCGGATGTCACCCACCTTGTAGCCGAAGGCCTTCTTGTCGCCATATTTCTGGATCACTGCCGGCGGGGCGTCTTCAGGATCACCGTGGCACTTGAGGCAGCCTTTCTTGACAAAAATGGGACGGGCGTAGCGATAGATGCCCTCTTCATAGGTTTCGGTGAACTTCAGGCCGCGATTGCTCTTGAAGGTCCGGATGGCCTGCAGTTCGAAGGCGTCGGGCTTGTTGGCGGCCTGGCGGTAGTCGTCGCTGGTCACCAGGAAGGTCGCCCGCTTCGAGGTCTTGTTGGCGATGACCGAGAGCTCGCGGGTGGCCAGGGCCGGGTTCTTGCCGTAAAAGAAGCCGCCATGACCGTCCTCCGTCTTGGCCAGGAAATCGGGAAACCCGGGCACCAGCTTGTGGACCCACACCATGCCGCTGCCCGCCACCCAGGCCCGGAAGGAGATGACCTGGTCGGCAATGGCCTCGGCCTCGTTGCGCAGGACCTCGTTGCGCAGGGTCCCCAGGCCGGCGACAAAGGCGCCGATCACAAGGACCAGGGTGGTGAAGAAAATGATGCTGTACTTGGTCTGGATACTCGTTTTTCTGGCCACGATCTTCCCCTCTTTTTCTTGCTGTTGACGTTCTATCACCGCAGAACTTTAGTGCCTTACTGCGGAACTCCTGTCACAAAAAACAAGAAAATTTATGCGGCGTTTTTTATGAGATTTTCGGTAGATGTGGCCAATATGCCCTGTAAGGCATTCACCAGCAGCCTACCGGTAAT
>Ga0256840_1000151_pt1 | contig 64538 bp, 71 predicted proteins | sample 355202metaG_FD_185969 | JGI IMG/M metagenome (GOLD analysis project Ga0256840, IMG submission 185969) | Hydrothermal vent microbial communities from Mid Atlantic Ridge, Atlantic Ocean - 355-202 | ecosystem: Environmental > Aquatic > Marine > Hydrothermal vents | place: Atlantic Ocean: Mid...
GGCTGTTTATGGGAAAATATAAACTTATCGATATATTAATAGTTTAGGTGTTATGCCCTCTCCCACCAAATTTGCTTCACTACCGCTCAAGATCCCTACTAAAAATAGTCAGCTATTTCGTGCTGGTCAGCTATATGGTAGTGCGCAGGGTTTATTATTGGCTCAAGCAGCACAACAGCATGATGGGCCTGTTCTTGTATTAACTGATGATACAGCCGCCGCACATCGCTTAGAAATTGAAACTCAATTTTATATGGGCGAGCATGCATTGCCCATTATGCATTTCCCCGATTGGGAAACATTGCCTTACGATAGCTTCTCGCCGCATCAAGATATTATTTCTGAACGATTAGAAACCTTACATCAATTACCTAATTTTGAACGTGGTTTGCTATTTGTACCTATTGCTACCTTGATGCACCGACTAGCACCTCGTGCTTTTCTAGAAGGTAATACACTCAAATTATCAACAGGTGATCTGTTTGATATTGAACAATGGCGGACTCGATTAGAAAAAGCAGGCTATCGTTATGTTTCACAGGTAATGGAACATGGTGAGTTTGCTGTACGCGGTGCTATTATTGATCTGTATCCAATGGGCAGTAAGTTACCATTTCGGATTGATTTGTTTGATGATGAAATTGACACCTTACGCACCTTTGATCCTGACACGCAGCGTTCGATTGAAACGCTTGATGTTATTCAAATGTTACCCGCACGTGAATTTCCCACCACCGATGACAGTATTCAATTATTTCGCCAGCAGTTTCGGCAACATTTTGAAGGTGATCCGCAAAAAAGCTTGATTTATCGTGAAGTGACTGCCGGCAATATGCCTGGCGGCATTGAATATTACCTGCCATTATTTTTTGAACAAACCAGTAGTTTGATGGATTATTTGCCCGACTCCACTCTGCTGATAAATATTAATGACCCACATCAGGCGGCGAGTGACTTTTGGCAAGAAATTGAGCAACGCTTTCAACAACATCAAGTTGATCCTGAACGCCCTTTGCTACCAGCCAATGAGGTGTTCTTTCCTGTTGATCAGTTATTTTCCCGGTTCAAACAATACCGTCGTATCCATGCGCAATCATTTGAGTTAGATAGTGCCGCGGGCAGTTATAATTACGCCACCACCATCCCACCACAGCTAACGTTAAATGCTCAACACGATAAAACCTGTGAGGCATTGACACGCTTTATTGATAACTTTGACGGTCGTATTCTCTTTGCAGCTGAAACTGCAGGCCGACGCGAAACATTGCTTGAATTATTAAGTGATAATGCAATATCACCTAAAGTTTATGACAATTGGGATGCTTTTTTAGATGACGATACGCCTTTAGGTATTACGGTTGCTCCCCTAGAACAAGGGCTCATTTTACAAGACGCTAATATTGCCATTATTGCTGAGCCGCAATTATTTGGTCAGCAGGTGATGCAACGTCGTCGCCGTAGTCGTAAAAAACGTGATGCCGATGCGGTTATTAAAAACCTTGCCGAACTTACAATTGGTGATGCCGTGGTACATGAAGATCACGGTGTCGGTCGCTACTTAGGGCTACAAACATTAGATGTTGGCGATATAGTCACTGAATACGTCACGCTTGAATACGCTAAAGGCGATAAATTATACGTGCCTGTTGCCGCTTTAGACTTAATTAGCCGTTATTCTGGTGCTGCTCCTGAGTTAGCCCCTTTGCATCGCTTAGGCTCCGGCCAATGGGAAAAAGCGCGCCGTAAGGCCGCCGAAAAAGTACGCGATATTGCGGCTGAATTGCTCGATCTTTATGCCCAACGTGCTGCCCATAAAAAAACACCACTTGATAAACCCGATGACAGCTATGCTGTATTTGCATCACAGTTTCCATTTGAAACCACGCCTGATCAACAAGATGCAATAGATGATGTGCTAAAAGATATGACATCTGACATACCAATGGATCGTCTTATTTGTGGTGATGTTGGTTTTGGCAAAACTGAAGTCGCTATGCGTGCCGCCTTTTTGGCTACGCAATCTGGCAAGCAAGTAATGATTTTAGTGCCAACGACCCTGCTCGCCAAACAACATTATGAAAATTTTAAAGATCGTTTTGCTGATTGGCCGGTTCATATTGAAGTGATGTCGCGTTTTCAATCAAAGAAACAACTCGATCAAGTCAAAGAAGCAATGACGGAGGGCAAGGCCGATATTATTATTGGTACGCATAAGCTCATTCAACAAGATATCAACCCTAAACGTCTAGGTTTATTTATTTTAGACGAAGAACATCGTTTTGGGGTCAGCCAAAAAGAAAAAATCAAAAAATACCGCGCTGAAATTGATGTGCTCACCTTAACTGCTACCCCGATCCCACGTACCTTAAATATGTCAATTTCTGGTATTCGCGATTTATCCATTATTGCCACCCCACCAGCACGACGATTAGCGATTAAAACCTTTGTACAGCAATGGGATAATGACACTATTCGCGAAGGCATATTGCGTGAAATCAAGCGTGGCGGACAAGTCTATTTTCTACACAATAAAGTGGATGATATTGAGCGCATTGCACGTGAGCTTGAATTACTCTTACCTGAAGCCAAGGTCGGTGTTGCTCATGGCCAAATGCGTGAACGTGAACTTGAACATATGATGCTAGACTTTTATCACCAACGTTTTAATGTGCTAGTTTGCACCACCATTATTGAAACCGGTATTGATATTCCATCGGCCAATACCATTTTTATTGATCGCGCTGACAAATTAGGTTTAGCCCAGCTTTATCAAATACGTGGTCGTGTCGGTCGCTCACATCACCGTGCTTATGCTTATTTAATTGTACCCCCTGAAAAATCAATGACTAAAGATGCCATAAAACGTCTAGAAGCTATTGAATCGATAGAAGATCTCGGTGCAGGTTTCACCCTGGCTACACATGATATGGAGATTCGTGGTGCCGGTGAGTTGCTCGGTGATGAGCAAAGCGGACAAATGCAAGAGATTGGCTTTGGGCTTTATAATGAATTATTAGAGCGTGCTGTTACTGCTTTGAAATCAGGTAAGGATCCAAGTGTAGACGGGCTTGATCGCCAATTTATTGAAATTGATCTGCATGTACCCGCTTTAATACCGAGTGATTATTTGCCTGATGTACATAGCCGCCTTGTCTTATACAAACGTATTTCAGCCGCCAAAGATAATGAGACTTTACGTGAATTACAGGTAGAAATGATAGATCGTTTTGGCTTATTACCTGAACAAATTCAAACTTTGTTTGCTATTCATGAACTGCGATTTAAAGCAAAAGCTTTGGGCATTCGTAAAATTGATGTTTACGATCAAGGTGGCCGAATTATCTTTGAAAAAGAGCCAAATATCGATCCGATGACTATTATTCAGCTTATTCAATCACAAGCAGCTAAATACAAACTTGATGGTCAGGACAAATTACGCTTTACTGGTGATATGCCTGATGCTGATAGTCGCTTGTTAGCATTAAATAAACTACTAGATGATTTAGCAAAATAAACCAAGGAATTATAATGAAATCGTTCTTCTCTCTATTTGCCATTCTAATAATGTCACTTTTCCTTATATCTTGTGCTGATAATAATGAGGAAGTAACATCAGATGAATATCAGCAACATGCTACACCTGAAACAATTGAACTAGACACTGCTAAAATTGCTGACATGATGCTCAACAATGGTAAAAAATGGCAAATGGATGAGCATACTCGCTCAATTTTAGCGGCAATGAAAACCGACATTACATCACTTGACATCAGCTCCTCAACGACTGAAGAGCTACAAACACTTGGAGGTGAGCTTACATTACAACTTGAGAGTCTAATTCAGGGTTGTACCATGGTTGATGCTGAACATGACCAATTGCATATCTTCCTTACTGGCTACATCCCTGCTCTAAGTGAATTAACAGAAACAGGTTGTATTGAATCTGCTGAAAAAGTTAAATATTATCTAAACAATTACAGTAACTACTTTGAATAATGAAATTTACGGCTGTTGATCTCGAAAAAAGAAAACCACTGTGGACTGACTTTTCAGAACTATGGCTCGATACTGAAATACAGCCAGACACTCTCAATTATATTGCACTCGAAATGCAACAAAGTGGTTATTCACTGTCAGAGTTAAAAGATATTTATCAACATGAGGTGGCTCCTGTTGTTTATCAAAACTTACTTGTTATTGCTGGAGAATGGGCAGGGTTCGACGAAGTATGGCTTCATAGCCGCATTCAGCACTATCTACGTAAACCCAAAATTTGGCGAAAATTTCGGGGTTTTATCAGTAGACCCGGAATGTTTTATGCTACTAAAGATCATTGGGCAACCTTAGAAACCTTATTCCACAGCGAGATTATTGATGACAAAATCAACTAAAGCATTATTACTGTCTGCATTTGTCTACCCCGGTGCAGGGCAACTATTACTCAAGCGTTATTACCTAGGCGCTGGCTTTATAATCGTGACCACCATTGGACTTTATTTTATTCTTGCCAATATATTTAGAATTGCTAATCAAATTATTGAGCGAGTACAAAGTGGCGGGCAAACACCCGATTTTTCAGCACTATTAAGCTTAGTTTCACAGCATGATACCGCCTTACTCAATAATGCATTTACTGTAATGGTTATCACTTGGTTTCTTAGTATTCTTCATATTTATCTCATCAATAAACCTCAAAAAAACTAAGGTAAATTTCCGCTAGCTATTTACTTCTGACTTGACTCAAGTCAAGTGAAAATGATGAGTTCAGTGATATAGTCTAGCGGTATTTTATTTGAAATCGGAGAACAACAATGATCAAAAAAACGACTCTTTTACTGACTGCAAGCTTATTAGTGTTAAGTGCCAACACAATGGCTGCTGGCGATGCGGCGGCTGGCAAAGCTAAAGCAATGGTTTGTGCAGCATGTCATGGTGCTGATGGCACTAGTGCTACTGATATGTGGCCTAATCTTAAAGGTCAAAAAGCAGGTTATTTAGTAAAACAACTTAAAGCCTTTAAAGATGGTAGCCGTAAAGATCCAACAATGGCAGGCATGGCGGCTGGTTTATCTGATGACGATATTAATAACCTTGCGGCATACTACAGCGGGCTTTAATTTTTAGTTTATCACAATCAATGCCCCATGAGTCTCTCTCTACTCATGGGGTATTTTTTTAATCCCAACTAGAGCGAACCGGTAATTTAATTTCAAATCGACCTGATTTCTCAAATTCTAGATAAAGGGTTATCTCGGCATTTTCTTTAAAGAAATCATCTGAAAGATCCATAAACATTAAATGAAATGACATCGGCTTTAATACTAGCTCAGAGTTTGGCTCAATAACAATATTTTTCAGATGAATCATCTTAGCCATTCCTGATTCTATTTCTGTTTTATGTAGCATTACAGAAGCACTTTCCGTGCAGATATGGGTTAGCGTATCCGCTTCATTGCCGGTGTTTCTGATAATGCCATAACCAGCGGCGCTACGAGCAACTTCAGGTGGCGATACAATCCAGAAATCCTCAAATTGAATATTGGGTTTATCCTCTGCATAACTGTTACTGATGAAGACAAATAAAAGTAGAAACATCCATATCGGATTAATGTATATTTTTAAACTATTCATCGATTAGTACTCTTATTTTCTGAACAAATTCATCTTTCGGTGTGCCGGTATATTCTAAACTTCGTGTAAACCCTTCTTTATCGATTAAATAGAGCGCTACACTGTGTGTATAAAGCGATGTTGTATCTTCTTTTTTATCGACACCCTCTTTAGGGTTCACCCTTCGCACATAGTCAGTGAGCACTGTTGTTGTTGAAAGATTGCTATATTCAGCCTGATAAAGTGACACGATATAATCAATTTGTTCACGCGTGCCAGATAGACCAATAAAGTTATCATTAAAATGCGCCATAAATGCTTTTAGATGCCCTGGTGTGTCATATTCAGGATCAACTGTTACAAATATTATGCGTGTATTTTGTTGCTCCTCTAACGATAATTTACTATATAAGGTTTTTAAATAACCCAGTGTAAAGGGGCAAATATCAGCACAATTTGTATAACCAAAGGCCATCACCACCACCTTGCCTCTATAATCACTAAATTCAATTGTTTTTCCATCGCCATCGACGGCAGTGAAATCACCGCCAACACCGCTTAATATCGGCATAGATAGTTCTGTTTCTGCAAATAAATGACAAGAAAAAAAACTTAAAGATAAGATACAAATTATTGTATTAAGATGCTTCAACATAAAAACCCCATCCAAGGCGCAATATCTGGTAATAAATGTGTTTCTTTAATTGAAATCACATGCCATAGTTTGTTCGTTATTTGATACTCAATTTGTTGGTGGATCTTTGCCAATACGGGCTTACCTGACGGGTTCTCGCCTTTCCACTCAACGATCAAGTCCAATACATAGGTATTGGTTTTATTCTCTACTTTTTCCACTTTTAGCGAATGTAATAAATGGCCACCCACTGTTAAATAGTTTTTTCGTTTTTCTATCGTCCTTGCAACACTATTTTTTTCATCAATAGCACCCATTTTGATTGAATAGCTCGCACTATCTATCCATTGTTTAAGATTAAGTGTTGATTCCATGCCTTGTGTGCCATCCAGATAAGCCAACCATGCATAAGCAAACTTGCGTGCTTGAAACTGAGCTGAATCAAATCCCATACCATCGGGCGACACCAATTCCTGCTTATCTCGCACTATGTTTTTAATTTCAGCTGATTTTAAATACGGTACACTGAAAAAGAATGTTTCAGTGATAATTTGGCTTTGCTTGTCAGCAATAATCTTCGCCTCAACAATAAATTTATAGTGTTCGGCGTCATCCAATTGTGACATTTTTGTGCTCACAATTTTTATTTGAGTGATATTGGTGGGGTATTGGGCGCGATAAGGATCCCATTTTGAATTCACTTTTTCAAAAGTATTATTCTCTTCTGATATTAAGCTACCATACCAATTCATCAGGCTTGATGCCATTGAATTGAATGAGTTTGTATAGGCATTTCGTTCATCTATTTCTGTGGGAGCCGCCAATGCAACTCCCACAGAGAATAAAATGAAACTTAAAATAGCTTGAATACTAGTTTTCATATCATCACTATTTTATCTGCATTACCTTACTGGATAGGGCCTGGTTTTGAAACCTGTTCCATCAAGTCATTATTCCATTCACCTTCAACAGAGACATGTCCTGCCGCACCTAACATAACACCCTCAATTAAGTTGTGGTTGATATAAACATAAATGCCAGGTTGTTGGAATGTGTATAGTGCAGCTGCAGCTTCACCACCACCAATTTGCCATGTTTCGCGATTTGTTGTTGGAATATCATCAAAAGAACCACCTGTCCAAACGAGATCACCATGACCACCAATCAAATGAATGCGTGTATCACGATTAGCTTGCGAATGAAGGAATAATACCGTCTCCCCCACTTTTGCAGTCATCGCATTTTCACCTGTCAACGCACCTACTTTACCGTTAAATGTGAGGTGTGTAGGTGTTAAGCCTGTCATTACCTTCATCGTGTCGCCTAGTGCTTCTGCAGGTGAACCATAACGCTTATATTTACCATTTTCATCTTTCGGGATATACCAGTCTTGCTCGCCCACATAATAGGCTTTGTCATAGCTAACAGCATTGCCTTTTTCATCTTTAAGGCCTTCACGAGGCAAGATCATAATAGCGCCATTCATGCCAGAAACAACATGATAAGGAATCATTGCACCACCAGGAGCACAGTGATAAACAAATACACCGGCTTTTGTTGCTTTAAAACGCAGAACAACTTGTTCACCTGGGTTTACATGCGTTAAACCACCGCCACCTAAAGCACCCGTTGCAGCATGAAAGTCAATATTGTGAACCATACTGTTTGTTTTTGGGTTTTTCAATGTTAGTTCAACATAATCACCTACGTGCGCAACAATCATTGGGCCTGGATTTGTACCCTCAAATGTTAATGCTTGCACAAATACATCTGGTGCAATTTCCATCTCTTTTTCAACAATAGTCATGGTCATTTCAACAATTTTTGGTCCACCTTTGGCAACCTGATTATGCTCAGGTAAAAATGGAGGTGCGACCAGCGTTTGCGTGACTCGCTCAAGACCTTGAATTTGAGCCTGTTTTGCTACACTACCCACATCCATTTTTTCACCTGCAAATGAAGGGGATGATAAGGCCACCAATGATGCAGCTATCGCTACACTTAATCCTAACTTTCTTAATTTACTCACCGTTTTTCTCCTAGTTATTTTCTCAGTTAACAATAAAACACGTACAACATAAGGGGGATTATGAGTTCAAACGGTGAGACTATCCTTGACTTAAATCAACAAAAAACGTGTTTTGACATAAAACTATGTTATTTGACACACTTGCTATCGCGTCAAGCGCAAATAAAGTGAAGGCAGTTTAGCGGGGAGCTCGGCGGCATTTTTTATTAAAATATAGGCATTTTTACCGAACAAATAAGGCAAATAATCTTCTGCCTTTTCATCGATAGTGACACAGAAAGGCTGCAAGCCTTTTTTCTCCGCCTCAAGTATGGCTTGTCGCGTATCTTCAATGCCATAGCGGCCTTCATATTTATCTAAATCGTTCGGTTTGCCATCGGTAATAATCAGCAGTAATTTCTGTGCTGATGTTTCTTTTTCTAATAAGTCGCTGGCATGGCGGATTGCCGTGCCCATTCGGGTGTAATAGCCCGGTCGAATGGCATCAATATAACCACGCACATCATCGTTATAGTTTTCATCAAAGCCTTTAATATTATAAAAACGAACGTGGTTTCGATTGCGTGAAGAAAAACCATGTAAGGCAAAACGATCGCCCGTCACACTCAATGCTTCTGAAAATAGATACACAGCATCACGGATCACATCAACTACGCGAGCTGTATTATTGATATGGGCATCTGTCGATAAAGATAAATCGGCCAATAATAGGCAGGAAAGATCACGCGTTTCATTTTTACAATCTCGATAAACAGGTGTATCACTGTTGACATGGCCCTGTTTGCGATCGCTTAAGAAGTTGATATAACTTTCTAAATCTAATTCTGTTCCGTCAGTTTGTCTATTTACCCAATGTCGTTGCGGTCGCAAAATTTCAAACTGCCGGCGAATTTTTCTTGCCTGAGATTTTAATCGCTGTGGTAAGTCACAGGCCTCAGCATCACGTGATTTCATCGGGATTACACGACAATGATCTTTCTGCAGGATTTGTTTTTTATAATCCCATTCATCTATAGCAATGCCCTCACCTAAGACAACATCATCATAACGATTAGCCGGCAAATCAAGATCAAGCTTTATTTTACTCGATGTCGTTTCGCTGTCTTGCGCGACAGTGATATTGTCCATATCTTCGGCTGTTTGCATGGCATCATCGTCGTCATCGTCGGTGCTGGTGCGATCAACTTTGCTGTATTCACCCCAACTCCATAAGCTTTCCAAGCGAAAACTCATCAAACCATCATTGCCTTCAGGCATATCGGTTCGATTACCAGACTTACGTTTGCTTTGTTTTTTCTGATCTTTCTTTTGTTTTGCAGCTTCTGGCAGCTCAGGGTCGTGAATCGCTGCCGTATTATTAAATTCCAACGGTGGCGGCGATGGATGCAACCAAAGCGATACAGGTTGTGGCGGACGTTTGGCATAGTCTAACGTCAACGATTGTTCAGAATCGAGCAAAGCCGTTCGAATAGCCTGCTCTTGTTTTGCTTCACGCTCTGATAAATCAGCGGGGGCAGGACGCTGCTGTAAATGCGCTTCAACAAGCTGTTGATATCTACTTCGTAAACCCGGCCAAATAGTTAATGTTTTTTTAGTACGTATTTGGTTTCTACTAATCCAATCACCTTGTTTAACATCAATAACAGATAAGGCAGTTAACCATAAATACAGATCTTTATTAAGCTGCTTGGTTGGAAACAAGGCAATACTGGCTGGCAATCGTAATGTTTCTTCATCGCGCCAAGCATACTGTGTTTGTTTGCCTATTCCTGCAATACGTTGCAATACCGTACGTTTAGCATGCACTTCGGAATCTGTTGAACTTTCAACGTGCAAACCGCCTTCTCCGCCCAAGGCTCGAAAAAAGATACCCGCGGTTAAACGAATATCATCTAAATGAACAATAGCGTCAGGATAATGAGTAGCCGCTTTGTTGGTAATAAATCGATGCCATGTCGATCCCACTAGTTCTTCAAGCATGAATTACGATGTCCAGTTAGGTGGCAACCAAAACATCATCACAAAGCAAAATATAAGCAGAGCTATAAACCAAGGAATAAATGTTTTTTGCCTTTGATTAGCATGATTTGGGGGCAAGGGGATACCACAACTGGGACAAACCGTATCGTCTGGTTTCACCTTGCTACCACAGTGATTACAGACCGCCATTAAGACATCTGCCCAATAAGTGGATAATTAAATTCCAAACCTTTTATCGCTTTACTAAAAGCCATAATGCCTGCGGCTAAAAATAAGGGCACTATCAACATATAGTAAAATTCTAGACCGAAAAGTGCCGAAAGTGATTGATAGCCCTCTGTTAGCAAAATAAAGACATTAATTGACAGGAAAATAATCGTACTCAAACTACTTGCAATAAGTGCTTGGCTTAAATGCTTTTTACCCACATCCGATGTCGTTTTATATTGAAAAAAGTAAAGGATCCATAACGCAATATAAAAGATGCCTACAAATAATAAATTGCCAATAAAAAAGGCTTCTGCAAATGCGGCTGTATTATCTTTTGGTGAAAAGATTTTCATGATTATGTCCCTAATTTTGCTTGAACGACTTCCATTAATGCTGTTACCGTTTCTTCATCGTCGCTCAACGGCTCAATGATCGCTGCACGGCACGCCTCAATAGGATCACAGCCAGATTTAATCAATGTCGCGGCATAAACTAGCAATCGTGTCGATGCTGACTCTTCTAGATCATGATCTTTTAATACCCGTAGCGCCTGTGCTAAATCAATCAGCTGTGAAGCTATATCAGCACCAATTGCGGTCTCTTTTTGAATGATTTCTGTTTCAGTTGCGCCATCAGGATAATCAAATCGCATAGCAATAAAACGCTGGCGTGTAGAAGGTTTCATGCCTTTCAAAAGGTTTTGATAACCCGGATTATACGACACCACCAACATAAATTCGGGTGGGGCTTTTAATAATTCTCCTGTACGTTCTATTGGAAGCATGCGCCTATCATCTGAAAGTGGATGCAAGACCACGGTGGTATCTTTACGCGCTTCCACTACTTCATCAAGGTAACAAATCGCACCTTCACGCACAGCCTTAGTTAACGGGCCATCATGCCAATAGGTTTCACCATCACCAATTAAGTGTCGCCCCACTAAATCTGCTGCAGTGAGATCATCATGACAAGCAATGGTATATAAAGGTCGGCCTAGCTTAGCGGCCATATGCTCAATAAACCGTGTTTTACCACAGCCAGTTGGCCCTTTGATCAGTAGCGGTAACTGATTATTATAAGCATGTTCAAATAACTCAACTTCATTATGTTGGGCTTGGTAATAAGGGATGTCTGTTTCTATTTTAGTCATTTTTAATCCTGTTCATAACCGTGCATAACGGCAAATTGTGCTGTGACCATATCCATTGAATTGACATGTTGTTCAAACCATTGCGGCCAAGCCGTAAAGACATAGTCTGATAATAAGGCAATATCATAGGTCTTATTCCATGACGCTACCATACGTTCCATTTCTTCTAATACACGATTATGTTCACCAGAATGCATGGGATACATAGGGAATTGAATATCTATCATTAGCTCATTTTCACGTGCAAAGTGTGCCTGTGTATGCTCAATCCATTTATTGAGAGCTTCGCTAAGTCTGTCATTATCATTTTTGCTTTGTTTATAGCCGGAAATCAACTCACCTAGTGTTCTGACCCTTTCCAACTCTTCAAAATGCGTAGCATTCATAAAATCAAGCGCAACATGTGGAACCGTCTCAGCAGTAAGCACAAGTTTATTGTGTGACATCACATCCTCCATTCTAAAGACTCATAAAATACGCTATTGAAATGCCGAGACACACTATCCACAACCAGCCATACATAATTGCTCGCCACAAAAAAGAGACACCTTTTAGATCCATAAAATCGCGGATAATAAGGCCACCTTTAATCGCTGCCGTTATTAGTAACAATAAAACAACCCCGATACCGCCATATCCTACTTCACCTATAGAGTAGGTGGTGAGTGTTAATAACAGCATTAACAGCCAAACAGTATGAATGTTGTAATAATGTTTCATCATCAGTATTTAGTCATCGAATTATGTACACCAAGGGAAATAAAATAATCCAAACCAAATCGACCATATGCCAATAAGATGCTCCCGTTTCTACGCCCGTATAGTTTTGGTCACTATAGGCTCCCCGCTTTGCTTTTAGTGCCACTGCAAACAGAATAATCATCCCTAAAATCACATGTAAAAAATGAAACATCGTCAGTGATAAATAAAACATATAAAACGTGTTGGTACTTAACGTTATTCCCTCTGCGAATTTATCGTAATATTCCACTGACTTTAGTACTAAAAACCCCAAGCCTCCAAGCAATGCGGCATAAATCCAATGAATACAACGGTTCACTTCACCTTGCCTGATAGCATGCACTGCCCGCACGACAAAATAGCTAGAAGTGATGAGTAACAATGTATTTGTAGCACCTATTTCTTTATTAAGTGTCAATTGGAATTGGTTAAACATTTCTACATTCTGTAGCCGCATAACGGCATAAGCTATAAAAAAGATACCAAATACCAACAGCTCCATAAAAATGAAAAACCAGATAGCTAAATCACCCGGTAATAGATTTGCTTCATTTTCAGTGGGGGTATTAATCACAACAACCTATTTTAGTAAATGATTATATTCTAGCTTTTCAACCATGGTCTCGCCTTGATATGAATCAATTCACTTTGAAAGAAAAGATTTCTTAAGCCTTTCACCTGTCCATGAACGCGTTAATTAATGCCCACGTTGCAAATAAAATAAATAAGGCATGAATAAAAACAAAGTAAGACACAACAAAAACCCATGTCCATGGCGAATCAAAGCCGCCTAGAACAATCATCAATGTTGTCATAACGATTAATGCAACACCTGCAAATACATTTGTTTTTATTCCTAAAGCAACATAATAGCGATCTATCGTATTTGGCTCGGTTTTCAAATACATAAAAAGCAAAGCCACAAAGCTTATGACAGGAAATACTGTTAAATTCAATAGTGAAAATAATGCTGCATTGGATGCTCTTTTCATTTGTGATCGGTCAGTTTTCATTCTTTTTCTCCTCTCCAAAAAAATATACCGCCATAGTGGCGGTATATTTATATCTAAACATTATCCTTATTGAATGCTATTCAACATCGGCCACTTCTCTGCCTTTCGCAAAGAAACTATAGATATACAACAATAGTCCAGCAAGGAAGGTAAAGCCTGCTATCTCACGTAGCCAATAGAAGTTTACCAGCTCATCTTGTACCGCCATAAAGGGCATTGCATCTTCTGAATAACGTTGTAGATAGACCTGCATAATACCTGCACCAGTCAATAACAAAGTAATCGCAACCATTGACAAGGTCATCATCCAAAAAGCCCTAATTTCAAGCTTCTGAGCTGTTTCATTCGCAGCCTTTTTGCCTCGCATTAACGGCATTGAATATGAAATCATAGTCAATACAACCATTACATAAGCACCATAGAATGCCATGTGACCATGTGCCGCGGTGATTTGCGTGCCATGAGTGTAATAGTTAACAGGTGCTAATGTATGCAAGAACCCCCATACACCCGCGCCTAAAAATGCCATTACGGCTGTTCCTAATGCCCACAACACAGCGGCTTTATTAGGATGGTCGCGGCGACGTTTATTCACTACATTAAACGCAAACAATGTCATCATAAAGAATGGAATAGGCTCTAATGCTGAGAAGATCGAGCCCAACCATTGCCAATAACCCGGCGTACCAATCCAAAAGAAGTGATGGCCTGTACCAATCAAACCTGAAATCAATGCCATTGCAATAATGATATATAACCATTTTTCAATGACTTCACGATCGACACCCGTTACTTTAATTAATACATAAGCCAGTAGTGAAGCCATGATCAATTCCCACACGCCTTCTACCCATAGATGTACAACAAACCACCAGAAGTATTTATCTAATACGATATTGTCAGGGTTATAGAAAGAGAATAAGAAAAAGACGGCCAAACCTACCAAGCCAGTAAGTAGTACTAAATTAATAACCGTTTTACGGCCTTGTAAGATCGTCATGCCGATATTAAAAATAAAGGCTAATGCCACAATAACAATACCTATTTTGGTAATAGTAGGCTGCTCAAGAAATTCCCGTCCCATTGTGGGTAACAAGTCATTCATAGTAAGCTCTGCTAAACGCGCATAAGGCACTAATAAATAGCCCAGAATGGTTAATGCACCTGCTACTAAGAATATCCAAAACATTAGTTTTGCAAGCCACGGCGCAAACAATTCACGCTCCGCCTCTTCTGGAACCAGATAATAAGCTGAGCCCATAAAACCAAATAGTAACCAAACAATCAATAAATTAGTGTGTACCATTCGAGCAACATTAAATGGAATTTCCGGGAATAAAAAATCTCCCATCACGTATTGCAACCCCATTGTCACACCAAATAAGATTTGACCTAGAAATAGGCCAATGGCTGCAATAAAATACATTTTTGCAATGCCCTGTGATTCATATTTCATACTTATTTCCCCTTACCCTTGAATATTTGGTGGCCAGTCTCTGGCAGTTTTAACGCCATCAACATATTTTAAAAACTGAGCAACCGCTTCCAACTCTTCTTCTGTGAGATTAAATTGTGGCATGCTACGACGACCAGGAACACCATCCACAGGACGACTCATGATCCAGCCTTTAATTGCTTCAGTACTTTCACCAAACCGGGTATATACATTTCCTAATTCAGGAGCAAAATATGCACCTTCGCCGAGTAAGGTGTGGCAACCAATACAATTATTAACTTCCCAAACACGTTTACCTGCGGCAACCACTTCGGTTAGATTTTGGGAGTTATCAGTTTTTGGTAGGCTTCTTACAGTATCCACCGTCAATCCAATAAGTACCAGGAAGAAAAACACCGCCCCCCCATAATAAATATTGCGGGCCATGCCCTTAGTAAAGGTTTCTCTCATCATTCTCCTCCTATTTTATAGAATCACAGAGGAGTATATAGAGGACGACATGAGGCAGCATTGACCTATATCAATTGAGGCGAATAGGACATATTTTGGGGATCTAGAGTGAAATTAGCTGCCGTAATTTTTCAATATTAAGCAATTCTATTTCGGAACCTTCCAATTTTATTAACCCTTGTTTTGAGAGGTCTTTTAGCGTTCTTGATAAGGTTTCAGGCTTTATAGATAAACGTGAAGCAACGACATGCTTGGGGGCGGCAAGGCTTACACCCACCTGATCATAACTATCAGCGGGGATATGGCTTAATAAATAATCCACTAAACGAAAGGTTGCATTATGCAAGGTCAATCGATCAACCTCATTGACCATCCAATGTAGTCTTTGACTTAAATTTCCCAGTAAATTGATGCACAATTCATTAGAAGTATTGAGCAGCTTTAAATATTCTTTTGCATTAATGCCTACTACGATAGATGAAGAAATCGTCACCGCCGAAACAGGGTATCTAAAACCGCCAAAAAACAGCACCGCTTCAGCAAAAGTTTGCCCCGGCCGGATAATCTCAATTACCTTTTCATCACCATTTGGTGCCAATCGTTGTAATTTTATTCCGCCCGAAATAAGCAAATAGATGTGGGTAAATTCAGATCCTTGCTCAAATAAAATACTATTTTCAGAAAGTTGTGTCGCCTGAGACGTTTCTATAACTTGATCGAATTGTGTGGCTTCTAATGGTTGGAGTAGGACACACTGGCGCATGGTATTTAGAATGAAACCATTTAAATCGATGTGTTTTCTTATTGAGTTTTTCGTAGCAGTTCATCATATCAAGTTTTGATAATGTAGGCTTGAAACAGCCCAAAAAATATTGGTCGGAACAGCAAGATTCGAACTTGCGACCCCTTGTCCCCCAGACAAGTGCGCTACCAGACTGCGCCATGCCCCGATATCTTTTATTTTATGCTAATAATGCGTGAAGCTCTTCTAATTCTAAAAGCATTTCTCGAATGAGCTGTTTTTTATCTTGATTTGATTCGTCCGGTTTGCCTTCATTTTCAAGTTGATGGCGTGCGCCACCAATGGTGAAGCCTTGTTCATATAACAAACCACGAATTTCACGGATAAGCACAACATCATGGCGTTGGTAATAACGTCGATTGCCACGGCGCTTTACCGGTTTTAGCTGAGTAAATTCTTGTTCCCAGTATCGCAATACATGCGGTTTAACGCCACATAACTCGCTCACTTCACCGATAGTGAAATAGCGTTTACCTGGGATTACTGGTAACTCGTTATTATTACTCGCTTCTAGCATATGTATCCACCCTAGCCTTTAGTTTTTGTCCTGGGCGGAAAGTTACTACACGTCGTGCTGTAATAGGAATTTCTTCCCCCGTTTTAGGGTTTCTACCTGGACGTTCACTTTTATCGCGTAGTTCAAAATTACCAAAACCTGATAATTTAACCGCTTCTCCTGCTTCTAATGCGCCTCGAATTTCTTCAAAAAACATTTCTACAAGTTCTTTTGCTTCACGCTTATTAAAGCCTAATTCATCATAAAGTTGTTCTGTTATATCGGCTTTTGTAAGTGCCATGTGTTCCCCTAAATATTATTTTTAGCTAGTGTATGCTTACGCTCTTATCATTGCACCGACTTGTTGATTCAAGGTTTCGGTCACAGTTTCTATTACTGTATCAACCTCTTCATCTGTCAATGTTCGCTCTGAATGTTGCAACTGAAATGCTATTGCAATGCTCTTCTTATCAAGCTCGACTCCGGCTCCGCTATACACGTCAAATAATTGAATTGACTTAAGAATATCAGATCTAACACCATTCAGGCAATGTTCAATTTCACCTGCGCTGACCGTAGTATTGACTAACAAGGCCAAATCCCGACGAATTGCAGGGAATTTGGATAACATTTCAAATGAAGGTACCTTTGCTTTAAGCACTGATGATAATGTCAATTCAAAGACATAGGCTTTGGTACTTAACTCTAATGGTTTATTCAATTTTGGATGTAATGCGCCTACCCAGCCAATGGCAATATCACCTTGATATATTCGTGCAGATTGGCCTGGGTGTAGGGCTGGGTGTTGTTCTGAAACAAAACGTATATTTTCTTCGCCGCCTAAATCCAATAGCGCCTCAACATCAGCTTTAATGTCAAAAAAGTCGACCGGCCGCTGTTTTTCTGCCCATTGTTCGGCATAGCGGCTACCGCAGACTACGCCTGCAATTTGACGATGCTGTTCAACATTATCATTTGTGCCACTAAAGCTACGACCTACTTCAAATAGTCGTATACGATCGTGCTGTCTATTTAAATTATAAACTAACGCTTGGATTAAACCCGGCCATAGCGAGGTCCGCATAACCGATAACTCAGCTGAAATTGGATTCGCTAGCTCAATCGCTTGTTCGCCTTCTACAGCTAGATGCTGTTGAATTGTAGGATCACCAAAACTATAAGTAATGGCTTCTTGATAACCGCGGTCAACTAATAAAGACTGCAATCGATGTGTTGCTAATGTGTGTTCTGAAATATCAGCTGTTAAAACCGTGCCTTGTGGTCGTGTTTCGGGCAATTTATCATAGCCATACAATCGGCCTAATTCTTCAATCAAATCAACTTCAATTGCTAAATCAAAACGGAAAGTGGGTACCGTTACTTGCCACGCATCGTCTTGGGCAACAACCGTCAAACCTAAACGTGTTAACTGATCTTCAACTTGTGCAGAATCTATAGCAATTCCTAATACACGTTTAATTCTTGAAGCTCGTAAAGTTATAATTTTTTGCTGAGGTAAATCTGATTCTGAAACTGCTTCAGTAATTAGACCTGCTTCACCACCCACAATATCTAATAATAACGCTGTAGCGCGCTCTATTGCTACACGCGGGAGTTCAGGATCAACGCCACGCTCAAAGCGATGAGATGAGTCTGTATGCAAGCCATAAGCACGGGCACGACCCGCAATAGCTAATGGGTTAAAATGTGCGGCTTCTAAAAATATATTTTTGGTATCATCGGTAACACTTGATGTTTCACCACCTATAATGCCCGCAAGCGCTAAAGCAGATTCATCGTCAGCGATAACAAGCGTATTGTCTGTAATCGTAACTTCTTGCCCATCTAATAAGGTCAGTTTCTCATTTGTTTTTGCTAAGCGAACAGTAATGTCACCACTTAGTTTATCTAAGTCAAAAGCATGCATTGGCTGACCTAGCTCAAGCATCACATAATTTGTCACATCGACAATAGGGCCTAAACTACGCACACCACTACGACGCAACTTTTCTTGCATCCATAAAGGTGTTTCTGCCTTTACATTGACGTTTTCTATCACTCGACCAATATATCGTGGACAATCCGCAGTCGCGTCAACAGTGACATTAAATGTTCTTTTCGATTGCTCGGTAATTGCTTCTGCTGGCCACTGTGTTACATCACAGCCGGTTAATACACCTACTTCACGAGCAATACCCGCTATACCTAGACAATCACTACGGTTAGGTGTTAAATCAACATCTATCGATACATCATCAAGATCTAAATAGTCTCTGAGATCGCTTCCGACAGGTGCATCATCAGCTAATTCCATCAAACCTTTAACGTTGTCGACTAAACCAATCTCACTAGCACCACATAACATACCAAAAGATTCAACACCGCGTAGTTTGGCTTTTTTAATTTTGAAGTTACCCGGCAAAACTGAGCCGACGACAGCAACAGGAATTTTTAAATCTTGTCTAACATTGGCAGCACCACAAACAATAGACAACAACTCATCACCTGCAACATCGACTTTACAGCAGCGTAACTTATCCGCATCAGGGTGAGGTTCAACAGAAACAACTTGCCCCACTACCACGCCCGTAAAATCACCTGCAACAGCTTCAATTGCATCGACTTCTAAGCCAGCTTGCGTTAATTGTTCTGCAAGTGTTGCTGAGTCAATATCTGGATTAACCCACTCTCGTAACCATTTTTCACTAAATTTCATTGTGTGTAATACTCTTAATTGAATTGACGTAAAAAACGCAGATCATTTTCAAAGAAAAGACGCAGGTCATTTACACCGTAGCGCAACATGGCAAGGCGTTCTACGCCCATACCAAACGCGAGGCCTAGATACTTCTCACTATCAATATCAACATGTTCAAATACTTTAGGGTGCACCATGCCACAACCTAATACTTCCAACCAACCAGTATGGCTACACACTCGGCAACCTTCGCCATTACACATCACACATTCAATATCAGCTTCTGCCGACGGTTCTGTGAACGGGAAATAAGACGGTCGGAAACGTACATTAAGATCTTTTTCAAAAAATGCACGTAGAAAATCAGCCAAAATACCTTTTAAATCAGTAAAGCTGACATTTTCATCAACCATTAAGCCTTCAACTTGGTGAAACATTGGCGTGTGTGTAACATCCGAATCACAGCGATATACACGACCCGGTGCAATAATACGTAAAGGTGGCGCTTCTTTTTCCATTACACGTACTTGCACGGGAGATGTGTGAGTACGTAGTAATGTTTCAGCATTAAAATAAAAGGTATCATGCATCGCCCGTGCGGGATGATGCTCAGGGATATTTAATGCGGTGAAATTATGGGTGCTATCTTCTATTTCTGGGCCTTCAGCAACCTGAAAACCAATAGATTGAAAATAATGCTCAATGCGTTGCAATGTGCGTGTAACAGGATGCAAACCGCCCACTTGTTCACCACGACCTGGTAGCGACACATCAATTGTTTCAGCTTCTAAGGCCGCATTCATGGCCTTTTCTGCTAAAATTTTTGATCGTGTTCCAATCAAACCGGCCACTTCTTGCTTCGCCAAGTTAACTGATTTACCAATTACTGGCCGTTGCTCAACACTGACATTGCCGAGTTGCTTAAGATAAGCGGTAATTTCACCCTTCTTACCTAAATATTCAACACGAACAGTTTCTAGCTCTGCATTTGTTTCCGAATTGGCAATTGCTTGTTTGGCAACGGCAACAATATCGTTTAATGCCTGTAACTGTGAATCCAGTTCAGCCATGATGTTTACCACCTGTATTCTTTATAAAACAAAAAAGGGCCGTCAAAACGGCCCTTTCCTAAATCATACAATATTTATGGCTCTTAACGAGCTGAAAATATTATTTGTTTAATGCAGCCTTAGCTTGTTCTGCAACGGCAGCAAATGCAACTGAATCATTCATTGCAAGATCAGCTAATACTTTACGATCAACTTCAACCGCTGCTTTTTTCAAGCCGTCGATTAATTTGCTGTATGACAAACCACATTCACGTGCGCCAGCGTTAATACGTGCAATCCACAATGCACGGAATTGACGTTTTTTCTGACGACGATCGCGATAAGCATATTGACCTGCTTTTGTTACTGCTTGTACAGCAACACGATATACATTTTTACGACGACCACTATAACCTTTGGCCTGCTTGATAACTTTTTTGTGTCGCGCGTGAGCGACTACACCACGTTTTACTCTTGGCATGAGATAACTCCTTAATTAGTGATTAGGCAACATTTTGCGAACAGACATATGATCAGCTTTACAGACAATCAATGTAGAACGCAATTGGCGTTTCCGCTTAGTGCTTTTCTTAGTAAGGATGTGGCTAGTAAACGCTTGTGAGCGTTTAAATTTTCCGCTACCCGTCTTTTTGAAGCGCTTTGCAGCACCTCGGTGTGTTTTTAACTTTGGCATTATTTCGAACTCCGCATTCGTAATTAATTATTATTGATGTCAATCCCAAAACGGGACTGTCATTACTTTTTACCGGGTGCTAAAACCATAATCATTTGTCGACCTTCTTTCTTTGGATGCTGCTCAATGACAGACAGTTCTTTAAGATCTTCTGCTACTCGTTTAAGTAGTTTCAGTCCTAAGTCCTGATGCGCCATCTCACGCCCGCGAAAGCGAAGACTCACTTTAGTTTTATTCCCCTCTTCAAGGAAACGTGTCAGGTTGCGTAGTTTTACCTGGTAATCCCCTTCTTCGGTGCCTGGTCTAAACTTGATCTCCTTGACCTGTATCTGTTTCTGCTTTTTCTTCGCAATTTGCTTTTGCTTATTAGCTTCAAACACATACTTACCGTAATCCATTATACGGCAAACTGGTGGTTTGGCTTGCGCCGAAATCTCCACCAAATCTAATTCCGCTTCTTCTGCTAATGCCATGGCTTTTGCCAATGGAACAATTCCTAATTGCTCTCCATCTGCACCAGTTAAACGTACTTCTCTGGCAGTGATTTCACCATTTAGCTTTTTATCATCAGTAGCGATATTTCTAGTCCTCTAAAATAATTCGACCGCGACTAGCAACGTCTTTGCGCAAGATTTCTGCGAATTCGTCAAGTGTCATTACACCCAAGTCTTCACCCTTGCGAGTACGTACTGCCACGGCGTTCTGTTGCGCTTCGCGATCCCCAACCACAATTAAATAAGGTACCCGGCGCAATGTTTGCTCGCGTATTTTATAGCCTATCTTCTCATTTCTCAAGTCTAAATCTACTCTAAAGCCTTTATTTTGCAATTCTTTTGTGATTTTCTTAACATATTCGGACTGATTTTGGCTGATTCCCATCACTACAACTTGGCGTGGGGCTAACCAAGTTGGGAACGATCCCGCATATTCTTCAACCAAAATACCGATAAAGCGTTCGAGCGATCCTAAAATAGCGCGGTGCAACATAACAGGCACTTGTTTACTACCGTCGTCCGCAATATAAGTTGCATCTAGACGGCCTGGCATCGAGAAATCAACTTGAATCGTACCGCACTGCCAGACTCGACCCAGACAATCTTTAAGAGAAAATTCAATTTTAGGGCCATAAAATGCACCCTCGCCCGGTTGCAAGTCCCAATCTAGTCCTTTGTCATTTAAAGCGCGCTCTAATGCATGTTCTGCTTTATCCCACACCTCATCACTACCTACACGATTTTCAGGGCGTGTCGATAACTTAACGATGATTTCATTAAAGCCAAAATCAGCATACACATCTTGCAATAAGTCCATAAATACAGATACTTCAGACTGAATCTGATCTTCCGTACAAAAAATATGCGCATCATCTTGAGTAAAGCTACGCAAGCGCATCAAACCATGTAATGTACCCGATGGTTCATTACGATGACATGAGCCAAATTCCGCCATACGGAGTGGTAAATCACGATAACTTTTCAAACCTTGATTGAAGATCTGTACATGACATGGGCAATTCATTGGCTTGATGGCATAATCACGATTATCAGTTTCAGTGGTGAATATCATGTCACCAAATTTATCCCAATGACCTGATTTTTCCCATAAAGAGCGGTCAACCACTTGGGGCGTGCGCACTTCTTGATAATCATTTTGTTGCAAGACGTCACGAATATAATTTTCGACTTCGCGATAAATCCGCCAGCCATTGTCATGCCAAAAAATCATGCCTGGCGCTTCTTCTTGCAGATGGAAGAGATCTAAATTTTTAGCAATTTTACGATGATCACGCTTTTCTGCTTCTTCTAAGCGGAAAATATATTGTTTTAACGCTTTTTTGTCTTTCCACGCTGTGCCATAAACACGTTGCAGCATTTCATTATCTGAATTACCGCGCCAGTATGCACCAGCTAATTTCATTAATTTAAATGCTTTTAATTTGCCCGTGCTTGGAACATGAGGTCCACGACAAAGATCAATAAAATCATCTTGTCTATATAAAGAAAGCGTTTCACCTTTGGGAATATCTTCCAAAATCTCAGCTTTATAGTCTTCGCCCATTTCACGAAACAACTCAATACCCGCTTCACGAGAGACTTCTTCTCGTACAACCGGAATATCTTGCTTAACGATTTCTTTCATGCGTTTTTCAATGCTAGCTAAATCTTCTGGCGTAAAGCCCGGTGCATAAGAAAAGTCATAATAAAAGCCATCTTCAATAACCGGACCAATGGTAACTTGTGCTTCAGGAAACAGTTGTTTCACCGCTTGCGCCATTAAATGTGACGTCGAGTGACGAATAATATCTAAGCCTTCATCATCGCGTTCAGTGATAATTGCTACATCAGCATCTTGATCAATAATATGAGTAGTATCAACTAACTCACCATTCACCTTGCCTGCTAATGCCGCACGCGCTAAGCCTGCACCAATATCATTGGCAACATCAAAAATAGAAACGGGGTGATCAAACTGGCGTTGACTGCCATCGGGAAGTGTTACTGAAATCATTATAATGTTCCTGACCGATACAAAGGGCCGTAAAAACCAAAAAACTCCTTAAGGGAGTCTCGATATTATTATTTGGTAGGCACGCTCGGACTCGAACCGAGGACTTCCACCATGTCATGGTGGCACTCTAACCAGCTGAGTTACGCGCCTGTCGTTAAGCGCTGGAATTATACAGGGCTTAGCTTTTAACGCAAGAAAATATGGCTTGTGTATTCGAGATTTACTTCAGGTAAGCTTAGTTTGTTATGACAAATACAAGCTCTTTTTTAGAAGTTTAATGTACGTAACAAGTGATTTGAGCGGAAGTTAGCCCGTAGGTCGAATAAGCGATAGCGCCATCCGACGTTTGGATGTATCAATACTCTGCTCATAACATCGATTAGCAATTTCGAAAATATAATTTGATGATATCGCTTGGCATGTCGGATGACGCTATCGCTTATCCAAGCTACATCATTATTATCTCACCTTAATCATTCATCATCCGCGCTATTTCATCTTCGCCTAACGGTGCTTGATGCTTCACCTTTAAACTATCGACCCATTCTTGGGCAAAATCACGTTGAATTGCTCTATTGATTAAAGCCACAATGATCATGGCAATTAATGCACCTAAACTGGCTAAAGCCATATCTTTATGTGCATCCCAAATATCACCTTGTGTACCGAGGTAAGCCATACCTAAATCGCCACCTAGTACAACAGCTACCGCCCACTCCACTAGTTCATAAAGCATCGACGTCGACATTGTTAAGTCTAGCGGCAGAAAATAACCCCAGAAACCTTTTACATTGACTACGCGCAAAAACATTTCTCGAATAGGATAAGCGAGCAACAATCCATAACTAAAATGTACTAGGCGATCAAAGTGATTGCGTTCCCAGCCAAAAATTTCGTTTATGGTTGTACCTGTTAATGAGTGAAACCATTGGTCATATGGCACTTCGGCATAAGTATAGTGTGAACCCACCACATGTAAGGCGAGGAAAATGAATATTAGTGTATAAGATATTCTGGACAGTGGTAATCGTTTGAATGTGGCAAATAAAAATATTACAGCTACTACAACCAATATATTTTCTAATAACCAATCTTTTGGATATAAAGGTTCAATTGCAAAATAAATCCATTCGATAGCAAATAGACTAAACAGAATTAATAAGTATTTTTTATGCGTTATCTTCATTTAAATTTTTGCTTTTGTATATTCCATCTGAAATTTATAGTCACGCTGAGTGTTATACTGAACCAATAACTGGCACATTATCTGCTTGATATCTTTTAGTCATAATTAGGGAACTTTTCCCTGATTTTACACTCTTACTATTTGATTAAACTAAATTAATGTTAATATACCAAAAATAATTATTCGGAGGCCGCCTGTACAATGACAACTGATGTAGCCCAATACAATTTAGCTTTAGCGCCAATTGAAAACTTAAATTCATACTCTAAGTTAGTTCATAGCACGCCGCTTTTAACAGCTGAAGAAGAATATGATCTTGCAACACGCTTGCAAGCGGATGGTGATGTGGAAGCCGCACAACACCTAATTTTGTCACATCTGCGCTTTGTGAATCGCATTGCTAAAGGCTATAGCGGTTATGGTCTGCCCGTTGCCGATTTAGTGCAAGAAGGCAATATCGGTTTGATGAAAGCCGTTAAACGCTTTGACCCAACTAAAGGTGTACGCTTGGTATCTTTTGCCGTGCATTGGATCCGCGCTGAAATTCATGAATATGTGATCCGTAACTGGCGCATTGTTAAAATTGCTACGACGAAAGCCCAACGTAAATTATTCTTTAATCTTCGTGGTGCTAAAAAACGCCTTGGTTGGTTAAATCAAGAAGAAGTTAATGCCGTTGCTGATGATTTGGGTGTTACACCTGATAATGTGATGGAGATGGAGCGTCGGTTAGCTTCTCCTGATGCATCGTTTGATTTACCTGCTGATGTTGATGATGATGAAAACACATTTTCACCTGCCGCTTATTTAACTGGCCCTGAAAAATCAGATCCGTCATTACAGTTAGAACAAACAGATTATACTGATTATCAAAACCAACGACTCACTAATGCACTAGGCACATTAGACGAGCGTAGCCGCGACATTATTAGCCAACGTTGGTTGAATGATGATAAAAAAGCCACATTGCATACCTTAGCTGATAAGTATGATGTTTCAGCAGAGCGCATTCGCCAAATTGAAAATAATGCAATGAAAAAACTAAAAGCATTGATGATTTAACTTTAAATCGTTGCTGACAAACATAAAAAAGCCCACATAAAGTGGGCTTTTTTATTGAATGGCATTAAGGTTTAACGCTCTAATAATGGTTTTTTATCTGTTTTCCCATCCCACTCTTCTGCATCGGCAGGTGGATCTTTTTGTTCTGAAATCACTGGCCATACTTTTGATAGCTCTTCATTGATTTCTAAAAATTCAGCTTGATCATCCGGCAGGTCATCTTCTGAGAAAATGGCCTCGGCAGGGCATTCTGGCTCGCACAAAGTGCAATCAATACACTCTTCAGGATCAATAACAAGAAAGTTAGGACCTTCATGAAAACAATCAACAGGACAAACTTCTACACAATCGGTATATTTACATTTAATACAATTTTCAGTGACAATAAATGTCATTTTACTACTCCAATTTACTGGTTCTATCGCTAGCAACCACAATAAAACTATATTGAATCACAGCGCAACGTGTCTATTTTACATTATTTCAGCATCTTTGCCTTAAAAATAGTGCCATATTTTCTACATCAGAAATAAGCTTTTAAGGTATCATTCACTTATATCAAGACTTAGGGAATATTATTATGCGCCGCATTTTGACCATTATCATTTTTATTATTGTATTTGCTGTGGGCATCACCTTTTCAGCGATTAATAACGATCCGGTTACCATTAATTATTATCTCGGCACGCTGTCACTCCCTCTTTCTATCGTTGTTGTTCTATCAATTGTATTGGGGATTATATTGGGTGCATTAGCCATCTTTGTCGGCACGCTACAACTACGCTATGAAAACCGTCGTTTGCATAAAAAGCTTGAAACGTCTGAACAAGAAATAAATAGCCTCCGCATTTTACCGCTTACAGATGAGCACTAAGCCTACTCATTATGAATGTAGAATGGTTACTACTCCTTCTGCCAATTGCGGCTCTATCTGGTTGGATATCGGCGCGAAGTCATTATAAACATCAGCGTGATTCACAGAAAAATGCCTTTAACCCTGAATATTTTAAAGGCTTAAATTTCTTATTAAATGAACAGCCTGATAAAGCCATCGATGTCTTTATTAAACTGCTTGAAGTAAATAGTGAAACTGTTGAAACTCACTTAGCTTTGGCCAATTTATTTCGTAGGCGAGGTGAAACAGATCGTGCTATTCGTATTCACCAAAACCTCATTGCAAGACCCACATTAACCCCACCGCAACGCGATCAGGCCTTAGTTGAGTTAGGGCTCGACTATATGAATGCTGGCGTGCTTGACCGTGCTGAATCACTCTTTCTCGAATTGCTGACTAAGCCCTCTCCTCCTCTTCAAGCTTATAAGCAATTGCTGCGCATTTATGAGCAAGAAAAAGATTGGCCTCAAGCTATTGAAATGGCAAAAAAAATTCAAACTATAGAGCCGGATGAAATGGGGCAGATTATTGCGCAATTTTATTGTGAATTGGCCACCCAACATAGACACGCCACGAACAAAGCCTTTATGTTTCTCAAACAAGCAAATCATTATGATGCAAACTGTGTTCGCGCTATGTTATTAGAAGCTGATCTACATATTGCAGCTAAAAACTGCCGTAAAGCAATAAAGTGTTTGTTGCATATTGAGCAGCAAAACCATCATTATCTCGAAGAAGCATTGCCTCAATTATTAACCTGTTATCAGCAACTTAATAATTTACCTTCATTTGAAAAATGGTTAAATTCTTTGCTCACTCGGCACCCTAATTTAACCAGCGCCCGCCTTATGCTTACACAAGTTACCCAGCTCCAGCATGGCAGCCAAGCAGCACAAAATTATTTGCATAAGCAGTTGCACTCGCACCCTTCTGTTGAGGGTTTGCATGCCTTGATCTCCTTAGGTGAGCCTTCAAACCCTGTTTTAGTGCCTTTGATACGCGATATTACATCGACAATGATTCGCCATGGTGATCGCTATACCTGCCAGCATTGTGGCTTTTCGGGTAAAACAATGCATTGGCACTGCCCCGGTTGCAAACGATGGGGCACAATTAAACCTACAGAAATTCATGTTTCTGCTTTAGAAACTTTATTGGAGTCATCTTCATGAGTGATATTCAAATCTATCACAACCCTCGTTGTAGTAAATCTCGTCAAACACTGGCTTTGCTTCAAGAGCAAGGTGTGCAACCGCAAATTATTGAATATATTAAAACACCACCCACAACTGAGGCATTAACTGAAGTTCTTGCTCAGCTTGGTTTTGGTGCCCGTGAATTGCTTCGCAAAGGTGAGGCTGTCTATAAAGAACTTAATTTGGCCGACACATCATTAACTGATCAACAGCTTATTGAGGCGATGATCGCACATCCTAAATTAATCGAACGCCCCATTGTTATTCATAATGGCAAAGCTAAAATTGGCCGCCCACCAGAGGCCGTACTTGAACTTTTATGATTGAAATTCTAGTTTTATATTACAGCCAATCGGGTCATGTTAGAGATATGGCTGAACACATTGCTCGCGGTATAGAGCTAGTGGAGGGCTGTTCTAGTCGATTACGAACTGTAGCTAAAATTTCAACAGTATGTGAAGCAACTGAAGACAGCATCCCCGATCAAGGTCATCTTTACGCCACCCCTGACGATTTGAAACAATGTGCCGGTCTTGTAATGGGTAGCCCCACCCGCTTTGGCAATATGGCGGCACCCTTAAAATATTTTATTGATTCCACTAGTGATGTTTGGCTTTCTGGTTCATTAATAGGCAAACCCGCTGCCGTATTCACTTCAACTGGTAGCTTGCATGGCGGCCAAGAATCGACCTTGCTTTCAATGATGTTGCCGCTAATGCATCACGGCATGATGCTGATGGGCTTGCCTTATAGCGAAAAAGCATTAATGACAACAAGCGATGGTGGCACACCCTACGGTGCCAGTCATTTAGCAGGAAGCAACAATGATCGCCCATTAAGCGATAATGAGGCTCAATTATGTCAAGCATTGGGGCAACGCATTGCCACAACAGCACTCGCTCTACAGGATAAATAATGGTTTCAGTTTATAAAAATATCGCCCTAACCAGTTTTTTTGGCTTAATGATTACTTTAATTTGTTGGATCACCCTTGGCGAACACAGCGAAAACTACCCAACATCGGGGTTTCTACTTATCGCTTTAGTCCCTTTGTTATTTCCACTACGCGGCCTTTTGCATGGCAAACCTTACACACATGCTTGGGCGACGTTTCTAATGCTTTTGTATTTCTCGCATGGTATTGGTGAAATGTATAGCGCTGAAGGCTTTAGTTTATATCCAAGTTTAGAGGTATTTTTTAGCTTCATTACCTTTATCGCCTCGATTACCTTTATCAAATTAAACGCTAGAATGCGTCGCAATTCACAGAAAACACAATAGCTTCAGTATAAAATTGTAGCTAACGCTATGATTAGGAGGCTAATTATGAGTACAATCCCCGCATTTCAATCTGGATTATCAGGTATTCAAGCAGGCATGCAAAGCCTAAATCGCAATGCTGCAAAAATCGCTAATGCTGAAACACTGCAATCTGGTGGTGATCTGACAGAACCACTTGTTAATATGATTCGTGATGAACACCAAGTGAAAGCTTCTGCTAAAGTAATTGAGGCAAGCAGCACCATGATGGGCACACTTTTGGATATAAAAGTGTAATACTGTTCAATAAATAATCATGAATATCACTGCTGTTACAAGTCCGCTTACCTCTACAGCACCCAAACGCACCCCTGTTTCACTCGAAAAAGATACCTCGACAAATAAGCTATCTGAACAAGATCTGCAGCAAATCAAACAATTAAAAACACGCGATAGTATCGTTCGAGCCCATGAAATGGCACACATTACTGCGGGTCATGGCATTACAAAAGGTAGCGCACATTTTAGCCTCCAACGCGGAGCCGATGGAATTCAATATGCAACCGGTGGTGAGGTGCAAATAGATACATCAAAAATTGCAGCCGATCCCGTGGCCACTTTAAAAAAAGCTATTCAAATTCAAACCGCCGCGCTCGCCCCTTTGCAACCGTCATCACAAGATCGTACTATTGCTGCTAATGCTGCACAAATGGCCATTGAAGCGCAGGCAGAAATAAAACAACAAGCCAATAAAAATGCGTCTAGTAATGATTCCCCAGATAAAGAAAATACTATCGGAGAATTACTCGACTTCAAAGTTTGACCATTTCCGTTTAAAATACCCTATACCCTATTCTAAATTCATCAAATATTATATTGACCTCATACGCTCCTACGCCCCTTTCTTTATCAATTATTCAATCTCAGCTAAATCAAAACACGCTTGATTTACTAGATGAAGTATTAATACACCAATCTGTTGCTTCAACTAATGATGAGTTATGGCAACGACAATCTGATGGAAAAAATACGCCCGCTGCTTGTCTAACTGAAACACAAACAGCAGGCCGTGGCCGGCGAGGTGATCTGTGGCATTCTCCTGCTTCTGGAAACTTATACCTATCTATAATATGGCCATTTCCCGCAGAAACAGCGCTTAATGGCCTTACGATTGCTATTGGAATAAGCCTGATAAATACCCTGAAAGAATTAGGAATCAATGGTTTACAGATAAAATGGCCGAATGATATTTTACATAAAAGACGAAAGTTAGCCGGAATTCTAGTAGAATCACGTTTCGGTAAACAACAAAATACCGTTGTGGGCATCGGCCTCAATTTTGAGCTTCCGACTGCTACTCAACAACAAATTCAACAATCAACCACCAGTCTTCAACAGCTTTGTACAAACGTACCCTGTAGAAATGAACTGGCAGGAAAAATAATTAATACAATGATAGAAACATTACAACACTTCCAAAGTCATGGTTTGCATGATTTTATTAGCCAATGGCCGCAATATGATGCATTAGATAATCAAGCCATTACATTAATCAATGATACTCAACACACTGATGCAATAGCACGTGGCATCAATGAACAAGGTGAGCTCCGTTATCAAATCGGTGATAAAATTCATACCCTGTCTAACAGCCATATCAGCATAAGGTTTGCATCATGAAATTATTAGTCGATATTGGTAATACCCGAGTCAAATGGGCAGTACTTGAAAAAGGTGGCCCAATCGAAAGCCATCATTTCACTCGTAAAAAAACAACCATCAAAACATCGCTCACCAGCGAATGGAAAGCACTCGAAGGGATCGAATCTATTCATGTTTCTAATGTTGCAGGCGATAAAATAGCCCAGCAACTGACCGAGTGGGCAGAAAAGAAATGGCAGATCACACCGACATTTGTAAAAAGTGAATCCAAACGCTTTGGCGTAACAAATTCTTATTCTGACCCTGAATTATTAGGCATTGATCGCTGGTTAGCGATTATTGCGGCAAGACAACATGCACGCCAAGCCACCTGCATTATTGATTGTGGCACTGCCATTACTGTTGATATTGTTACCAAATATGGCATTCACCAAGGCGGTATGATTTTGCCCGGTTTGTCACTGATGCGTGAAGCATTAGGTGATAATACCAATATGAGTGAAAACGCCGAAATCAGCGATTTTAAAACCTTAGCCGTGAATACTCAAAGCGCAATTCAAGCCGGTACACTTTATACCGTATCCGCAAGTTTAGAACGCCTTATTGATGACCTAACGACTCAATTTGATAATAAAATCCGCTTTATTATCACTGGCGGCGATGCAGAAACAATATTGCCATTAATTAGCGCATCGATCTCACATTACCCTGACATCGTATTAAAAGGCCTCGCCTATTACGCCCGTCAAGGTGATAAAAAGCCACATCATCCACAACACGTCAAAACTGAAGAAACCACAGAAGCTGTGGAAGCTGTGGAAGCTGTGGAAGCTGTGGAAGCTGTGGAAGCTGTGGAAGCTGTGGAAGCTGTGGAAGCTGTGGAAGCTGTGGAAGCTGTGGAAGCTGTGGAAGCTGTGGAAGCTGTGGAAGCTGTGGAAGCATAAAGTTTGTCGAACCGCGACATAGAAAGCAACAAAGACAAGCAAATAAAAGCTGCTGCCTACTATGACAAGTTTTCACGAATATATGATTTACTCTCTCCCAGGCATTATTATCATAAAGCAAGATTGCAAGCGGTAAAGGAATTACAACTTTCCAAAGGTAAAACAGTTTTAAATATTCCTGTAGGTACCGGCCAGAATTTTGACTATTTCCAGCACTATCTAAACAATACAGGTTTGATTATAGGTGTTGATATTTCAGCAGGAATGTTAGATAAAGCCCAGAAAAAGATCGAGAAAAACCAGTGGATAAACATCCAACTGTTAAATCAAAATGTAACAAATCTAAAGGCAGACGTCGAGGGTGTTGACTCGATTTTATGTGATCTCGGCCTATCTGGTTTCCCGCAATGGCAACACGTTATTGATTCGTTAATCTCAATGTTATCGCCCAATGGACGTATTGTTATTATGGATTGGTATATTGAAAAGCCTTCTTTCACAGGGCTGCTTGTTCAATGGATTGGCCGGGGCGAAGTCAATAGGCCACTTTGGCAATATTTAGAAACTAAAGTAACTGATTTTCACGTTGATTCATCATTTAATCGTGGTAATGTATTTGTAGCATCTGGAACTAAAATAGCTCCATAACTTCTAAACATTCGATTCTTACAATTAAATTGGTAAGCCAAAATGAATAATCTTAAATTTATCTTTTTTACCCTACTCTCCTTGATGATTTTTTCTTCTGCCCATGCAAACTCTACCTGTGCTCACAATAATGTAAAACTACAGGTTTTAGGGTCTGGAGGTCCAGAGTTAGGTGACCAACGTGCTTCAAGCAGTTATCTAATCTGGATAAATGGCAAAGCAAGTGTATTAATTGATGCCGGTGCAGGCAGTAGCCTAAATTTTGAAAAGTCCTCCGCTAAATTTGAAGATCTACAAGCCATCGTCTTTAGTCATTTTCATGTCGATCATAGTGCTGATTTTCCCGCTTATATCAAAGGTTCATTTTTCACACCTCGGCAGAATGACTTGCCGGTGTTTGGCCCTGAAGGTAATGCTTTAATGCCCTCTACAACTGAATTTGTAGAAAAAATCTTGGGCGACACTGGTGCATTTTCATATTTACAAAATTTTGTGAATACTGAACAAGCTAGTAGTTATCATCTTCAAAGTCATAATGTGCCCTTAACACCACACAAAATTCAACACTATCCACTAACAGATAATTTAAGCCTTAGCGCTATTCCCGTTCATCATGGGCCTCTTGCTGCTGTTGCATGGCGAGTTAATGTGTTTGATTGCTCAATCACTTTCTCCGGCGATATGAATAACCAGTATAAAACACTAGCAAAACTAGCAAAAAACACCGATATTTTAGTGATGCATAATGCCATTCCTGAATCAGCCAAAGGTATTGCCGCAAACTTGCATATGAAACCTGCTGAAATGGGTAAAATTGCTAACAAGGCCAACGCTAAGTCAGTGGTGATTTCACATCGAATGCTTCGCACTTTAGGCCATGAAGCTGAAACGAAACAACTTATGGAAAAAAATTACTGCGGCCCCATTAACTTTGCAGATGATTTGGATGTATTTCCTATTCCATAGATATAATTATTTGTCATTCTGGTATGCTTCAAGCCGGAATCTAATAGCTCAATAAGACTCCGGCTTAAAGCATACCGGTGTGACGGAATAGCGAAAGCCTTGATTTGATAGTCTCGACAATAAATTACCATTTGTCAGCTCAGGCAATCTACTGTAATCTTCGCACCCTGAAACAGAACAATGGAGAGCTGGCCGAGCGGCCGATGGCGCACGCCTGGAAAGTGTGTATAGGTTTATCCCTATCGAGGGTTCGAATCCCTCGCTCTCCGCCACCTTCACACTCCCTTATACTTTCCTTGTTTACCCTTGATTATCTACTTACTAGGCCTTTTATCGAATTTTATATAAATATCTAATCTTGACCCCATGATAACGCTTTGTTTCCCCTTGATTATGATATTACTAGGCGTTATAGTCCGTATATGTATAAGAATTACAGGGAAACTCCTTTCCCGTTAATAACAAGTTGTACAAATCGCTCCGCGAAGATCAAGTCAGTGCGCCACTGCAACTAACTGATAAATAAGGGATATGTCTAATCGAAAACTACAAAACCTGTTTAGAAGTCATCTCGATTATTTAGACAGGCTTCCTCAACCTCTAAAAAATAGGAAGGCGATTAGTGCCATTGCGTTTTGCCGTACCCCGGATATGGGGACGAGTTATTTCACGTGTGATAAGCAGCATAAGCCCATTGAGCAGTTTCATGCCTGCCGAAACCGCAGTTGTTATGTCTGTGCTTTAAAATCTAAGCAGGATTGGATTGAAAAACAAAAAAAACGTCTCCTTAATGTGCCTCATTTCCATGTTATCTTCACTTTGCCTCATGAGTATTTATCGCTGTGGCGATATAATCAAGCTTTGTTTGCGTCTATTTTGTTTAAGGCGTCTAAAGAAACCCTGTTAGAGTTGATGGCGGATACTAAGTATCACGGTGTACTACCCGGCTTGATGATCGCGCTTCATACGTGGGGCAGGAAGTTGACTTTGCACCCTCATGTGCATTGTTTGATTTCTGCGGGTGGGGTTAATGCGTCACATCATTGGCAGGAGTGTGGTCAATTTTTATTACCTGTTCGGGTGGTGAAGTCTCTTTATCAGGGTAAGGTGCAAAGCTTCATAAAACAGGCTGTCGAGGATAAGGTATTATCGCTTCCATCTGATATGTCGATGACTGAGTTTCGTCGTTTATATCAACAGACTTACCGAAAAGAGTGGTGTGTGAGAATTGAGGAGCGATATGACCATGGCAAGGGGGTGATGTTGTATTTGTCTCGCTATATCAAAGGAGGACCAGTATCACCCGAGCAAATTACATTTTGTGACAGGCAACAGGCGGTGCTTCGGTATTTAGATCATCGAGATAAGCAGATCAAAGACGTTACGCTGTCGTGTAAGGAGTTAATCAAACGTATTTTAGAGCATGTATCGCCAATAGGGTTTCATACGGTACGTCATTATGGGCTTTATGCGGCCAGCAGTGGAAAACGACAATTGAGTTGTGTAAAAGATAAAGGAACACTGGTACATGCTAAAGTAGGCACTGGTGAAATCATAAGGAATATGGTACTTTCGTGTAAAACCTGTGGGGGCGTTGTTCATCTGATTCATCGTTCATGGAAAAAGCATTCAAAAGCTTTTTCTATTAATAGAGAAACTAGTGAAAGCCCCTTTGTACAATCGGGTAGCCGAGGGTCTCTAACCCTCAGCCCCCACAACACCCTGCATGCGGCTCCGCACAGGGCGTTTCACTTAGGATAGTGAAGTGCAATCCAGCCATCACGCAATGCATAAAGCCCTTCAGATTTTAAGTAATCAAGTGATAAAGCTTGATTGATCCCCGGGGATTTGGCACTGCGCCATGGCCCTTTACTGGTGAGCCCACACGCCACTGCGGCTTGAACGTGTACACCTAATCTCATCAAATTCCTGACTTTGGTTCGAGGCTTTCGCCATTGTCGCCAGTAGGCCATTCGTACTCTGCGTCTGATCCATTGATCTAATTCAACACAGCGTTGATAGCTATTGGCTATTCCAAAATAGTTTATCCAACCACGTAAGTATTGGCTGAGTTTAAAGAGTTGATAGTGCATCGATACGCCCCAGTTGCGATTCGTCAACCGACGTACTTGCTGTTTAAAATTCAGCAAGCTCTTCGGGTGCCATTGAATGCGTCCTCCCTTGAAGGTGAATCCAAGGAATTTGCTATCACTGGTTTTAACGACGTGACTTTTGGTGGTGTTCACCACCAATTTCAAACGGTCATTCAAGAATCTGCTGATACTACTGAGCACTCGCTCACCTGCTCGGGGTGTCTTGACCAAAATAGTAAAGTCATCCGCGTAGCGAGCAAAGTGGTGGCCTCGTTTCTCCAGTTCTTTGTCCAAAGGATCGAGCATGATGTTGGCCAATAGCGGCGATAAAGGTCCGCCTTGTGGTACACCTTCTCGACTTTCACTATAACGCTGCTTGTCAATGATCCCAGCTCGTAAGTAACGTTTGATCAGTTGAAGTACTCGCTTGTCCTTTACTTTATAGCCAAGGTAAGTCATCAGTAAATCATGATCAACGCGGTCAAAGAATTTTGACAGATCAACATCAACGGCAATACGACGCCCCGTCTTAATGATGTCTTTAACCTGTTTCACCGCTTGTTGCCCATTTCGATTTGGCCTAAACCCAAAACTATTGTTTGAGAAGGTGGGGTCGAATATAGGGGTTAATACTTGAGCAATTGCTTGTTGGATAACCCTATCTATGATCGTCGGGATCCCCAGTTGGCGTTGTCCACCATCCGATTTATCAATCTCAACACGTTTGACAGGAAAGGGGCGGTATTGCCCTGAGCGAAGCTCAGCCATAATACGTTTCCAGTTATCCGCTTTTGCCCAATCGGGAAATTCATCAATGGTCATGCCATCAATGCCAGCGGCCCCGTTGTTGGCTCGAACTCGTTTCCATGCAGCCAATATATTGGCTGAACAGAGGATAAGTTCAAGTAAATTGCCACTAAAGGCTGGCTGCATGCTATTACGCTGAGTCACGTCACTACCGGTCGGCATTCGTGTGTTCAAGTTGAGCAAGGCTCCTCCTTTATTCTAAATGTTCAGGCCTTGACCGTGTCCCAACCATTACGATGGGCATTTGGCTACTATGCCGTCTGCTGACTTCTGCTTAATCATCACCAAAATTACTCTCAGTGACGCTACCGGTTTCCATCTATTCGCTCTTTCCAGTGGATGACTCTGAAAAGCCGAGGCACTTCTATACCAGAGCCTGACTGGTTATTGACCGATCGCTTGTTAAGCAGATCTCCCCAGATAAGAACATGAACTTTCCCTGCACTGCTGCATCATTTACGGTGGCCGTTAAATCACATGGCTTCGTTGTCTTGTGCCAACTCGCCTCCAGCCTACGCCTCATATGATGTTCTTGTTCATCAGCTCGCAGTTTTGCATCCGGCTTCCTTCGGACCAAACCTCGCGGTTAAGCCCTTGCCTTTTGCTAGTAGTTATCGTCTAATAACAACATGGTTTTCGACGGTGATCTTCCTACAGAGGACTTTCACCTCATTAGTTCATGCCCATGCTGGGCGTACACAAATAGATCAAGCGGAATTTGCAATCGTACCTTTCGGAAAGATCGGCGAATTTTCAAGCGCATGATCTTTTTTTTAGGCATTATGCAAATCCGCTTATCTAAAACGTTAGGGTTCGAGAAATCAATGGCAACTAAAGTAAACTTCTTTGACAAAAACTTAGTTATCTACCGAGAACTTTCCAATGTTCTTGGTTTGGGACTGCTGATAAGTGTTTTTTGCATTGGTTTTGGAGCATGGTTTCTAAAATCAATGCCAGATGAAATATTTCCTCGCGTTTTCGGAATGCTATTTATCACTATCGGTATTTTGGTTTTAATTGGTTTACCTAAATATTATGGCAAAATGAAAAACAAGTCTGGCGCAATCATATTTGAAGCTGACGTAAAAGGAATCTCTGAAGGATCGCCATTAAATACTCTTGAAAATAACTACGCTTGGAATAGTATTGAAAAAATCATATTAGCCTCGAAGCATATTGAAAAGGGGCTTGATAGTGACGGAGCATCCCATAGCTGGAATATTATGTTTATTTTTTTAAATAAAAAAACAAATAATAATTTTGGTCTCATACAACGCAGTAAAAAACAGATTAGCATTTCTCCAAAAGGGCATAACTTTATATCCATTCAGCTTCCAAAAAATAGCTTAATTGATATTAGAGAAAAACTAGCTTCTCTATCAAAGAATCAAATAGAAATATCTGTTTGTAAACATTTTGAATTTCATTACGGTAAAGACATTGAAGCAATTACACCCTAAAAAATCGCTCAACTTGACCGTGATCCTCCCCCACTAAAGTGGACACCAAAATCCAACAACAAGATGAGGCATTAGCTTAATCCAAAGCTCTGTACAGCATTAATACTCTTCTTATCCAAAACCAACATCATCAACCGATCAACACCAACAGCCACACCAGAACATTCAGGTAAACCCGATTGCATGGCGGCAAGGAGATTTTCATCTATTGGTATTATTGGTTTGCCTTGTTGTTTTCGTTGCTGATTATCTGCTTCGAAGCGCTGGCGTAATTCATCAGCATCTAATAATTCATTATAGCCATTGGCAAGTTCAACGCCATCAATATAAAGCTCAAAACGATCAGCGACTGCATTGCCTTGTTGATCGTATTTAATTTTAGCTAATTGTGCTTGTGATGCGGGGAAGTCATAGATAAAAAGTGGACAATTTAGGCTGGCTAATTTGGGTTCTATTACATAGCTCATTAGTAGTTCTTGCCAGCCATCCCTATCGGTTTCAAAATCTTTCGGTAGTGAATTTATTCGCGCCTGTGCACAGTGTTTTATGTCATTATCAGGGCAGGTCAATACATTTAACTTAAAGAAAAACTCAAACACAGCGCGATAACTTAAACGCATAACGGAATTAATTTGAAAAACGTGCTGCAAAAGTGCATTGACCTCATCAATAAGTTGATGCAAGTTTAGTCCCGGGCGATACCATTCCAGCATGGTGAATTCAGGCGAATGCAGTCTGCCCTGTTCACCATTGCGAAAGACGCGGGCTATTTGATAGATTGAACCCGAGTCTGCCGCCAGCAATCGCTTCATTGTGAATTCGGGTGAGGTTTGCAGGTAATGCGTTTGTTTGCTATTTGTACCTATGGGGGCATAGTCGGTGGTAAAGCTATCTAAATAAGGCGCTGTGGGCGCTGTTATTGACAGTATTGGGGTTTCGACCTCCCACACATCACGTTCAGCAAAAAAAAGGCGGGCATCAGCTAAATACTGAGCCCGCTTTTTTAGTGTTTCTATATCAGCTGAGGGTTGCCAGCTTTTTCCATTTACACTCATTAATTTCTCTGTCATCCCCGCATGTTTTAAGCGGGGCTCTTCCATGCACGGTTTAAACAGTGACTATATTGCTTACTCCATAGATTCTCGATAAAAGAATTCGAGAATGACGACTTATTTTTTAGCACGTTCTACATACTCACCCGACCGTGTATCAATACGCAGTAAGTCACCGATATTCATAAATAATGGCACACGTACTACCGCACCTGTCTCTAATGTCGCTGGTTTGCCTCCAGTGCCCGCTGTATCACCTTTTAACCCGGGGTCTGTTTCTGTCACTTCTAAGTTTACAAAATTAGGTGCAGTTACTAATAAAGGTGCGCCGTTCCACTGTGTCACAGTATAAACATACTGTTCTTTTAACCATTTTTTACAGTCTGCTATCGCATTTGCATCAGCGGCATGTTGCTCAAATGTTTCTGCGTCCATGAAATACCAAAACTCACCATCGGTGTAGGAATATTCTAATTCAACTTCCATTACATCAGCTGCTTCTACGCTATCACCTGATTTAAAGGTGCGCTCGTTTACTCGCCCTGTTTTTAAATTGCGAAATTTAACGCGGTTAAACGCTTGGCCTTTTCCCGGCTTTACTAATTCATTTTCAATGATGCTACATGGATCGCCATCTAGGATAAATTTAAGCCCTTGTTTAAATTGATTTGTACTAACACTTGCCATGATGACCTCTTTTGAGCGACGATCTACGTCTGTTTAAAATATTAAGTCGATATGATACCGCAAACTTAGCAACGATACCCATAATCATTGAAATTGCGGTTTTCCAGTGCGTATAATGGATTGTGATAGCAAGGCATATTCTCAACGTAATAGCCATTCTATTATTTGATAATATAACGTGGCTAGCGCATTCAGTATGCCTGCTGGAAAGGTGAAATTTCATTGCTTATGGGTATAAACACGAAACAAGATTGGCAAATTTCATTAGCGAATTGCATTAGTGACCCTGCTATTTTGTTAAGTCAGCTTGGTTTGACTGATCGGCTTACTGCAATTGATGGCGACATTGTCAAAAAATTCCCATTACGCGTGCCTCAAAACTACATTAATAAAATGCGTTATGGTGATGCTGATGATCCTCTTTTACGGCAAGTTTTCCCGCTTATTGATGAAGGTTTAGCCGTCGAGAATTTTGTCACTGATCCTGTGGGTGATGGTTTAGCGATTACCGCACCCGGTATTTTACAAAAATATCATGGGCGCGCTTTATTGGTGACAACGGGTGCTTGCGCCATTCATTGTCGTTATTGTTTTCGTCGTCATTTCCCTTATGGTGACAGCAATCCCTTAGCCAGCCAATGGCTAGAAACATTATCTACACTACGCGCTGATATCAGCATTAATGAGGTTATTTTAAGTGGTGGCGATCCACTGGTGCTTAGCGACACTAAACTGGCATCGATGGTCGCTGATTTAGAAAAGATTCCTCATCTCAAACGATTACGCATTCATACCCGTTTGCCGATTGTTTTGCCTGAACGAATTGACTCACATTTATTAAAATGGATTAAAAATACGCGCTTACAAGTCATTATGGTGGTGCATGCGAATCATGCGAATGAAATTGATGATGACGTTGCTACAGCGTTAGACCGTATACGACTTGCTGGCTGTCAGTTATTAAATCAATCGGTTTTACTTAAGGGTATTAATGATAATGCAGAAAGTTTAATCGCCTTGAGTGAACGCCTCAGTGAGGTTAATGTGATTCCGTATTACTTACACTTGCTCGATCCCGTTGTGGGAGCAAGCCATTTTGATGTGTCTGATCAGATCGGAATTGAGCTGATCGATACTATTCGAAAGAAATTGCCAGGTTACCTTGTGCCCCGTTTAGTGCGAGAACAGCAAGGCGAAGCTAGCAAAACAACAATCGCTTAGCTTATGAGCGTTCTGCTAAAGGCATGTAGTCACGAATTTCACTACCAGTATAAATCTGTGTAGGTCGATAAATACGGTTGTTTGCAATCTGTTCACGCCAATGCGCTAACCAACCTGCTGATCGTGCTACGGCAAACAAAGCGGTAAATTGATCGGCTGGAATACCCATTTCGGCATAAAGAATACCCGAGTAAAAATCAACATTTGGATAAACGCCCTTATGACCTAAACGATCAACACATATTTCTTCAACTTTCATTGCTGTTTCAAACGTTTTATCTAAGCTGCTACCGCGATCTTCAATCAATTCTTCAACCAATTTATGTAAAATAGTTGCACGAGGATCTTTAACTTTATACTCTCTATGACCCATTCCCCAAATCACTTCTTTTTTTGCTAAGGCATTATCAATCCATGCTTCTGCATTTTCAGGGCTACCAATTTCTTTCATCATATCAACTACACGTGAATTTGCACCACCGTGTAGCGGGCCTGATAGTGTGCCAATCGCACCAGAAATAACACTGTAAGGTGTCGCTAATGTTGAGCCTGAAACTAAAGCTGAAAATGTTGAGGCGTTTAAGGTGTGCTCGGCATGAAGAATCAAACAGACATCCATGATTTTTGCCATCATTGGATCAGGTTCTTTACCCGTGAACATATAGAGTAAGTTTTCTGCAACCGATAGATCTTCACGAGGTTCAATTGGATCATAACCTTGACGCATATGCTCCCACATTGCCACCAGCGGCGCCATTGATGCAATAATGTTCACCGTCATATTGCGAACATAGTTTAAATCTTCACAAGCATCACCACTTGTTAGGCATTCATTGCCGGGATAGAACATACCTAAACTAGATACGGCTGTTTGCAACATATCCATCGGATGACCCGTTGCTGGGAAATGATGCATCATTTCACGGATATGGTATTTGATTCGGTATTGGCTACGTAGCTGAGTAGTAAACTCTGACAGTTCTGCTGCTGTTGGTAATTCACCTCGAAGCAGCAAGAGTGTTGTTTCTTCAAAACTGCTATTTTCTGCTAGGGTCTGTAACGTATATCCGCGATAAGAAAGTAAACCCTTCTCACCATCGATAAATGATATGGCTGACTTTGTTGCAGCAACGCCTTCTAAACCAGGTAAAAAATCACTCATTCCGAATACCTTTGCAAACTAATCAATCAGTTTACTTGTAATTAACATGGACGAGCATCATACCAGAAACGCAATTATGCTGGCATCAAATATTCTTCAAAAGATTCAGAATCATCTTTTTCTGCACCTTGTGCAGAAAATGTAAACTGAGCAAACCCTTCGCTATGCCACACATCTTTGCCTAGTGTTGCAAGAATTTCTTCTCCGTGATGTGATAATTGAAGTTTATTGCCAATTCTAAACTCAGCTCTAGGCAACAACAAAGTGTCACCATAGTCACTGTCAGCCATCCATAACGCATTCATTGTCAATTCATCGGTTGTGCCTTCTTTATTGATCAAGACACTATCTACTTGAGCAGATAATAAATACAAACCGACATACAATTTATTTTCAGCAATTCTCATCCACCGTACAATGCCTAGCGTCCATATCTGGGGATCATAACCTCGGATAAACATCATTTCACCAATGAATAAACCACTTCCGTGGAGATCATTACAACTGATGCAAGCCCCCATTTTACTTTCATTTTCAACAGTAAACTTATGCCGTCGAACCGTAGGTATATCATCATCCTGTTGCTTGACTTGTCTTTTCACCGAAACGTCTCTAGCAGATGTAGGTTGAATCGTCGGTGTATAAAATTGTAGCGTATCCCAATCAATGCTGGTGATATCAAGCTCTGATTCCCCTATTTTTACTTTAGGAATAGGAGAATTTATTACATCATCATTCATTATGGCATCAATATGCTCTAAGAATAAGTCAATATCCTGCAAGCCCATTACAACTTCTACGGGTTCGTTATCACCGTCATACTGTTCTTCACTATCCGTTTTTGATGCCTCTAAAGCCAAGACAATCTGCTCTAATAATTTTTCTGTCATACCTTTTTGATCAAATGATTCAGGCTTATCATCTGAATTTTGCCACCGTTTTAACTGGCGAAGCAAATTACTATTATCAATCACCATTTTATTTGCAATATTTTTAAGTTCAGGATAATAAACCGGGCCGTAGTCATCGTCAAAGCCTACGGCATAGCCATGTGAAGAGTCACCATTTTTGCGCACCTGAATAAGGCTTGTCCACGGTGTTAAGCCATAATAAACCTGTTCTAACTCTGCGCCACGTAAGCTATAAGGGGCAATCATTGATAATAATAAAATGCGATTATAAAGTGTATCTATACTGCCTTTTTCTTCAAAATAGGCTAAGTCATCTTTTAAGGTATTCGTCGTTAAACCTTGTTGCAATGAGAATGAGTATGTGCAATTTAACTCAAACCACGCCCTTTTAGGCGGCACACAACACAAAATATATGACAACCGAATTTGTTCACTCAAATAATACATTGTCCTTTGGGCTAAGATGGTATATTGATTTCGGTTCATCAATCCTATTTTTTTCTGAGCCATGCTAGACAGTAAATGCTGATATCCTACCGCCATTCCATGTATCATTTTGCGCGTTAACCATTGAATCTCTTGTGACTCTCTTGATAGGTCAAGGTTTCTTCTAGAAAATCGTTTAGTTAACGACATATACAAATGTGCAACCACAGGGCGCAATTGCTCTAACATGGCAAATCGATCTTTGTCCGAAATGTTGATTTGATTGAGCTGTTGAATATATCTAGGAATTTCATAACTCAACTGACCAATATTCAATAATGGCAATCCTTCCAACCATTTTCCTAATTTAGCGGGTGTCAATGGAATATCAGCCGCCTTTCTTGGCGAGATCAACTCAGGGAGTTGATACGCTAATATCTCCGATACATCTTTTGCCATGGTCTTTCCTTCAAACTATATGTATACAAACTATCCTAGCATGTCGTGTATGATACTTTCACCCCTAAAACTGGGGATGTTTGCAAAATAAACGTCAGATTAGCGCAGTATATCTTGCCAAATATTCTTAGCCCAAGCATCCGCATAATCACCCTCAAGCTTGCTTGCTTTGTCAGATACGCCATGTCCAGGCATAACTAACATTGCTTCTTTATCTTTGTTATATCGATATACTGCCGCAACATGCATTGCTTGTTTATCATCGACAAAACTATAACACGTGTTACTAAAAACAGGTTCTTGCTCTGGTTCTTGCTCTGCCAATAATGCTGAAACTGCTGCTGCGCATACTTTCGCTTGTGCATTAGCCATATGGCCTGATTTAGGTAATTTAGCGTGAACCGCATCGCCAATAACATGCACGTTCGCTTTTTCAGTCGATTCATACGTTAAAAAATCAACTTTGCACCAACGATTATCAACATTAATAATGCCTGCCATTTCAGCAACTTTGCCTGCTTTTTGATTTGGAATTACATTGACCACATCAGCTGCAAATGTATCAAATTCAGTTTCAACGCTTAAGCTAGCCACATCAACACTTTCAATCAAGCTATTCGGCACATATTCAATTAAACTTGAATAGTATTTTTGCCACGCTGCCTTAAAAAGTGCTTTTTTAGATGCAACATCGCCATTGGCATCTAATATAATTAATTTAGCGCTTGGATTATGGTTTTTCAAATAATGTGCAACTTGGCAGGCACGCTCATAGGGGCCTGGCGGACACTTAAATGGCGTGGCAGGCACGGTCATGACCATTGTTCCGCCTTGTTTCATACCATGTAGTTGGTTTTTTAGATTCTCAGTCTGAGGGCCAGCTTTCCACGCATGTGGGACTTTTTGCTGTGCTTCATAACTTGCCAACATCGGTAAGTCATCATAAATAAAGTCAACACCAGGGGCGATGATAAGCCGGTCATAAGCCACAATCACACCATCATGTAATGTTACCTGTTGTTTATCAGTATCAACGAATACCACTTCAGCCTGCACGGTTTTAATATCATAATTATCAGCCAAGCCATTATAGTCATGTGTTAATTGTTGCAGGGTACGACTACCACTTAAAACAAGATTACTTTGAGGGCATGATACAAATTGAGCATTGCGCTCAATCATGACGACTTCAGTGTTCTTTGACCACATTGCGACATATTTGGCTGCTGTAGCACCGGCAAATCCGCCACCAATAACAACAACTCTTTTTTGTTTGCTTGGCGATCTGCTTGCAATCGCAGTTGCAGGTATCGCTACAGCTACGCCAGCAACTGCTGCTGTTTTAATAAAATCTCTTCGCTTCAATGTCATATCAGTACCTTTTATTTTTCTGGTCAAAATCAACTATGAAACATGCCCTCCTTGTGCTTGCAAGTCCGCATGATAAGACGACCTCACCATTGGCCCGCTTGCAACATGTTCAAAGCCCATTTGTTTACCAATTAATGCTAATTGGTCAAACTCTGCAGGTGTAACAAACCGTTCTACGGCTAAATGATGACGACTAGGTTGTAGATACTGACCTAGTGTTAGCATTCGACAGCCATGATCACGTAAATCTTGCATCACTTGCTGTACTTCTTCTAAGGTTTCTCCTAATCCTAACATTAATCCTGATTTTGTAGGGACTTTAGGATGCATTTCTTGGAATTTGTTAATCAAGTCTAGTGACCATTGGTAATCTGAGCCGGGGCGAACCGCTTTATATAAACGAGGAATGCTCTCTAAATTATGATTAAAAATATCAGGGGGACTTTTTGTCAGTTGTTCTAAAGCGACTTCCATACGCCCACGAAAGTCAGGCACTAGTACCTCAATCGTTGTTTGAGGCGATTGCTTACGAACTTCGGCTATACATTGGGTAAAGTGTGCGCTGCCACCATCACGCAGGTCATCACGATCTACTGAAGTGATAACTACATGTTTTAACTGCATAGTTGCTATGGTTTTAGCTAAGTGATTCGGCTCATTTTTGTCTAAGGGATCAGGTCGGCCATGGGCAATGTCACAGAAAGGGCAGCGTCGTGTACAAATATTACCCATAATCAAAAAGGTAGCCGTACCATGTGTAAAACACTCACCTAGATTCGGGCAAGCGGCCTCTTCACAGACCGTATGCAAGTTATTTTCACGCAATAGTGTTTTTAATCGAGAAACTTCAGGGTTGCTATGTGTTTTGGCACGGATCCATGTTGGTTTTCTCTTAGGATCACTGGGTATGATTTTTATCGGGATCCGTGAAACCTTTGATTCGCCTTTTAAAGCCTTTACATCTCTCTTTTTTGGTACTTCTTCAGTCATGCATTTTCACTCTTGTTGTAATTGTTTTTCAAATTCAACTACAAATTGTTGTTTTGCCTGAGCCATCGTTAATTCAACACCCAATATTTTCAGATCAATCATTTCCATACCGGCTAAACCACAGGGATTAATATATGAAAAGGGAGTTAAGTCCATATCAATATTTAAACTCAGTCCATGATAACAGGCTCCGCGCTTTACTCTTAGCCCTAATGATGCAATTTTACAACCATCAACATAAACACCCGGTGCATCTGATCGCGCCTGCCCTTCAATACCCAATGTATCAAGTAAACTAATCACACTGTTTTCTAGGTGAGATACCATTTGTCGCACACCAATATTACGGCGTTTTATATCAAACAAGGTATAAGCAATTAATTGTCCTGGGCCATGATACGTCACTTGCCCGCCGCGATCTGTTTTAACTACAGAAATATTTTTAGTCTCAAAGATATGTTCGTCTTTACCATTTAGGCCTTGGGTAAAAACGGGGTTATGTTCTAACAACCATAATTCATCTACCGTGCTGTTATCACGCTGGGCAGTAAATTTCTGCATTGCCTCACAGGTCGGTTGAAAATCTACCAGCCCTAAATCTCTAATTAACATTACAGAATATATTTAACCTGTTCATGATCAATGAGGGCTTTATAAATAGTATCGAGTTGTTGCTTACTTTCAGCGTGAAAATCAACCGTGACCGATGTGAATTTGCCGCCTGAGCTCTGTTTAGTTGTCACGGCGCCTTCTTTAATATCATCAACATATTGACGAATAATACCGACCACAATCGAATCAAAATCATCACTTGTTGGACCCATCGCTTTAATCGCAAAGTCACACGGGAATGCCATTGATACTTCTGGTTTTTGCTCACTCATGCCGCACCATTTTTCTTATATTGTTGATAAAGTGCATCCATCTTTTGCCATACTGATCCAGGAATACCATCACCCACTGGCTTACCATCTAAAATAGTGATGGGAACCACTTCTTTTGTTGAGCTACTGACCCATATTTCATCGGCTTGTTTTAACTGGGAGTCTGTTACTGCTTCTTCAAGCAATGGCATATTATTGGCCTGAGCTATTTCAATCACCACTTCGCGCGTAATACCCGGTAATACCTTTTCATCTTTAGGCGCCGTATAGATGGTGCCGTCAATAACGACATAGGCATTACTTGCCGCGCCTTCCGTCAGGTAACCATCACGAATGAGTAATGCTTCTAAGGCTCCAGCTTCTAGAGCTTGCTGTTTAAGCATGCTATTCGGTAATAAAGTGATTGCTTTAATATTACAATTCTGCCAGCGGATATCTGGCAAAGTAATCGCCGCCGCACCCTCTGTTTTATATTTTTCCGGCACAGTTTGTAGTGGGTTACTCATCGCAAATGCTGTGGGTGTAACGCCTTCTGGAAAGACATGATCGCGTGGTGCTACACCTCGAGTCACTTGCAAGTATAACGATTGATCGCCACCACCATTTAACGCAACTAATTTTTCTATCAGATCTTCCCACTGTGCGTTTGTATGTGGATTTTTCATCCTCACACCATCAAGACTTGCTTGCAAGCGTTCTAAGTGTCCGGTTAATTGAAAGCATTTTCCTTTATATACAGGGATAACTTCATAAACACCATCACCTAATAAAAAGCCACGGTCAAAAACAGATATCTGTGCCTGCTGTGCAGGGAGAAACGAACCGTTTAAATAAACCTCGCCCACTCAATCACCCCCAAATCAGCATTAGAATACTATCCAGTATGCGACGCCACCAACTGCCTTCCTCCACGGCTGTAAGCGCAATAAGTGGCTGCTTAACAACAATCTGGTTATCTAGACGAATTTCCACTTCACCTAATACGCTACCTTGGGCTACCGGTGCAACTATAGGTTGCTGTAAATTAGTCGTTGCAACTAATTCTTTATAACGACCTCTAGGTACAGTCACCGCTAGTGGATTTGCCAAGCCAAGAGCCAGTTCTTTTTCACTGCCTTTCCAGATTTTACTAGTAGCAATTTTAGCTCCTGCTTTATATAGATCATGTGTTTCAAAAAAGCGAAAGCCATAATTAAATAATTTTTGCGTTTCTTGAGCTCGGGCATTTTCACTTCGTGTACCTAATACCACCGAAATTAAACGCATTCCACTACGTTTTGCTGATGCAGCTAAACAATAGCCCGCTTCCTCAGTATGACCTGTTTTGAGCCCATCAACCGTGGTGTCACGCCACAGTAGTTTATTTCGATTATGCTGCGTTATATTATTGTAGGTATACTCTTTTTCTGCATACCATTTGTAATGATCTGGAAAGTCACGAATTATTGCCGCTGATAAAATAGCAATATCTTTTGCTGTTGTATAATGTTCCGGATCAGGTAAGCCTGTTGCGTTACGGTAGTTTGTATCAATCATGCCTAATTGCTGTGCATATTGGTTCATCATCTGCGCAAAGGTCTCTTCACTGCCCGCAATGTGCTCAGCTAGCGCTACTGCAGCGTCGTTACCTGACTGAATAATCATTCCTCGAAGCAGTACTTCAACCGGCACTTTAGTATTTACTTCAATAAAGCTCCGTGAGCCAACCATTCGCCATGCTTTTTCACTGATCAACACTTCATCTTCTAGTGCAATATTGCCTGCTTGAAGCTCGTGCGAAACAACATAAGCTGTCATTAACTTGGTAATACTTGCTGGCGGTAAACGTTGCTGTGAATTTTGTTCGGCAATGATTCGTCCACTGGCAAAATCTTGCAAAATATAAGATTTTGCTGCGATAGTAGGCACTGTTGGATTGGGGGTGATGGCTGCACTAGCAGTGTAGACATTCAGTGCCAATATTAATAATAAGCTGTTTTTCAATACTTTAATCATTCATTTACTCTCTAATAGTTATAACTGCCTGGCTATTTATTCGACCACTATATGGGCATCATAGTAACCTAAATCAACCAATTGTCTTGCTAGTGAATCACCATATTCTACATTGGCTAAGGGGCCTACTCGAACACGGTATAAACTCCCTTCTGGTTTTTTTAGCGGTGCAATTAATATTGCATCTCCAATTTGCCGTTGTAATTTTGCTTTTAATTGCTCAGCAGAAGTTAACGTACCAAAAGCACCCACTTGTAAATACAGACCAACATAAGCATCATTAGTAACATGCGTCACCGGTGCTGATGGCGTGGTGTAGTGACCATTTTTTGTGATAGCTCGTATTTCTACAGTGCCCGTACCTTTGCTAATAATGCCTAGTTTTTTTGCTGCAGTATATGATAAATCGATCAAGCGGTTATCATGAAAAGGCCCCCTGTCATTTACTTTGACTATAACTTTCTTACCATTAGCTAAGTTAGTCACTTCAACATAACTTGGTAATGGTAATGTCTTATGTGCAGCCGTCATCGCATACATATCATACGTTTCACCGCTTGACGTGCGCCTACCATGAAATTTTTTGCCATACCACGATGCAATACCTTTCTCGTGATAACCTTTACTACTGTTTAAGGTGTAGTAACGCTTTCCAAATACTTCATAATGCGCAGGGTTGCCATATTTACTCTTTGGCTCATCCCGAGGCACAGCATTGGGCACATTTGATACATCCCGTGGGCTAGTAGGCGCACGATCCGGTATAAATGTCCCGCCACCGCATGCTACCAGCAAGGCATACATACTTGCTGTCAATAATAATTTCAAGCGTGTTTTAGTCATTTAATGTTTGCTCATAGCGATGCCGAATAAGCTCGGCCAACTGTTTCACTGTCATTGCATACATACGGCTATGGTTATAACGGGTGATACTATAAAAGTTTTGTCGTACAAGCCAGTACTCTTCCCCATCCTCTTGAGTAAGCGAAATCAAGGCGATTTTGTCATTTGCATAGGGCAAAGTTTTAAGCGATACTCCTGCTGCAGCTAACTCTTCACGGGTAAGTGTTGGTTTATAGCCTTTTTCTAAAAATGCTACCGGCTCTTCTCTTGATAAGCTTGCTTTGTGGGCAATGCTTTCCCCTGCAACCCAACCATGTCGTTTAAGATAGTTTGCAATACTGCCTATTGCATCATCAGGATTTGTCCAAATATCACGTTTTGTGTCACCATCAAAATCAACCGCATATTCACGATAACTGCTCGGCATAAATTGGCCTAAGCCCATTGCGCCAGCATACGAGCCAACAGGATCTAGAATAGACATTTTTTCTTCGCGCGTGAGCAATAGAAAATTTTCTAATTCACTACGGAAAAACTTACTTCTTGGCGGATATCGAAACGCCAAGGTTGATAAAGCATCAACTACGCGATAGCCTCCAACGTTGCCGCCATAGCGTGTCTCAACACCTAATATAGCGATAATTATCTCGGCTGGCACACCATATTCTAGCTCTGCCTTTAGTAATGATTCGGCATGCTGTTGCCAAAATTGGACACCACCATTAATACGTTTTTCTTGTATGAATATTTTACGATAGTCATACCAAGGCTTACTTTTCTCTGCTGGTCGAGAAATAGCTTTCAAAATAGAATCTTTAACTTCGACTTTAGCAAATAGCTGGGTTAGTTCATCAGCATCAAAACCATGCTTTTGTTCCATTTCATTAATAAACTTAGTCAAGCCGGGTAAATCTGCATTCGCAAATACTCCGCTAGAAAAGCTCACAAAAATTAACGCAATAATAACTATATTTTTCAAGATGACATCATCCTTCGATGGGTGTGAATAGACATCAGGATACCGAAGCCAGCCAATAAGGTCACCATTGATGTTCCCCCATAGCTGATTAAAGGTAATGGTACACCTACCACAGGCAGTAGCCCCGTCACCATCCCGACATTAACAAATACATAGACCAGAAAAGTCAGCGAAATACTCCCGGCTAATAATCGCGCAAAACTTGTTTGTGCTTGACTAGCAATATAAATACCTCTTGCCGCCACTAATAAATATAAAAATAAGAGTAAACCGACACCCACCAAACCAAATTCTTCAGCAATAACTGCAAAAATAAAATCAGTCGATCGTTCAGGCAAAAATGCTAAATGCGATTGTGTACCTTCTAGCCATCCTCGACCAAATATGCCACCTGAACCAATCGCTATTTTTGACTGGATAATATGGTATCCAGAGCCTAACGGATCACTTTCTGGATTAATAAAAGTTAATACTCGCTGGCGCTGATAATCATGCATAACATACCATAAGACAGGTAATGCAGCTGCACACACAGTGACAAACCCAATAATAATTCGCCATGAAATACCTGATAAAAACACCACTATCAGCCCCGAGCTTGCAATCAATAATGCTGTGCCCAAATCAGGTTGTTTTGCAATTAATAGAGAAGGCAATATGATCATTATTAAACCCATAAATAAACGCCAAACTGTGGGGGGAAGAGGATATTCTGCTAAGTAACGTGCCACCAATAATGGCACAGCTAACTTCATTAATTCTGACGGCTGAAAACGGAAAAAGCCTAAATCTAACCATCGTTGCGCTCCTTTTCCTTCATGACCGAACAATAAAACTGCCACAAGCAAAATAAGTCCTACACCGTACAATATATAAACTGAATCTCGCATACGATCTGGGTGAATATTAGCAAGTATAAAAAGTATAAAAAATGCTGTTCCGAGTCGTATTAACTGCCTAATTATAAGTGAGATGCTTTGATCTCCCGCACTGTATAACACCATCAAACCCAAGCCAAGTACAACTAATAATAAAAGAAGCAACAATGCATCAATATGGATAATTCGAAGTAGTTTTGTTACGCTAAATTTTTGAGGGTTTTTCCAATCAATTAATGTTTCACTCATTTGGCTTAATCCCAAAATATTGATCTATCATTTTTCGAGCAATGGGGGCTGCAGTATGACTTCCTCCACCACCATTCTCGGCAACCACCACCACTACAAACTCAGGGTCTTCAGCAGGTGCAAAGGCAATAAACAAAGCATGATCATGTAGTTTTTTATCTAATGTTTTAGCATCATACTTTTCATCTTGCTTAATACCAAAAACTTGTGCTGTACCTGTTTTCCCTGCCATTTTAAAAGGTAGACCCACTCCTATCTTGCGGGCTGTGCCACGCTTACCATGTATGACTTCGACCATGGCATCAACTGTCGCTTCCCAGTTTTTAATATCAATTATAGGCAAGGTATCAAGCCTTTTAGGAGCTAGCAATTGCAGCTCATCTTGCTCGGCATTTCTTGTAGCTCTGACCACTTGTGGGCTAAAGCTTTCACCTCGCATTGCCAATGTTGCTGTGGCATGCGCCAACTGAATCGGTGTCATTTGATTAAAGCCCTGTCCAATACCTGAAATAAGTGTTTCTCCGGGATACCATACTTGATTCCGAACTCTTCTTTTCCATTCTCGTGAAGGCGATAGCCCTCTACTCTCACTGGGTATATCAATACCTGTTCGCCTACCAAAGCCAAATAAATCTAAAAAACCATGCAGTCTATCAATGCCCATGGCATTTGCTAAATCATAAAAATACACATCACATGATTGAGATATAGCCTTGATAAAGTCGACCTTTCCATGTCCGTGTTTTTTCCAGCAGCGATATCGATGATCAGGCTTGCCGGGGAGTGTATACCAACCCGGGCAAAAGCTTGTTGACTGTTCGTCAACTACTCCCATTTCTAATCCAGCCAGTGCAACAAAGGGTTTTAATGTTGAGCCCGGTGGGTAATGCCCTCTTAAAGCGCGGTCAAACAATGGTCGTTCTAATGAGTCTCTTAGTACGGCATATGACTTTCGGCTAATTCCCGTCACAAATTCATTGGGATTAAAATCTGGCTTACTAACCATGGCGAGCACCCCACCCGTTTTAGGATCGAGGGCAATAATTGAACCATTAAAATCACCTAATGCTTCTGAGGCAACTCGTTGTAGATTAATATCTAAATGTAAAAATAAATCTTGCCCAGAAACAGAGGGTGTATTCATTATTTCACGTACCATGCGACCTTGAACGTTAGTCTCTATTTGTTGATGCCCTACCCGGCCATGCAATGTGTCTTCATAAAAACGCTCTACGCCTGTTTTTCCAATATATTGCGTACCTTTATAATTTTGTGCATCAACCTTTTTTTGATCTTTTTCATTAATGCGCCCTACATAGCCTATAGTGTGGGCAAATAAAGAGCCATGAGGATAATGACGCACTAAACGACCGACTACGTCTACCCCAGGGAATCGATGCCTATTCACTGAGAACTTAGCAACCTCTTGCTCGGTTAACTGCTGCCTAACAACCACCTCTCTAAATCGACGTTGGCGTTTAATTTTCTGTTTTATTTCGGCCACTTCATCATCTGTCATGACCAAGAGTAGTTTTAATTCTTGTAATGTAAAATCAAGGTCAATAACTTTTTCAGGCACTAATTCTAAGCTAAATACTGGAATATTCTCAGCTAACACCACACCATTACGATCATAGATTAATCCTCGTTGTGGCGCTAAAGGCTCAAAATCGACTCTATTTCTATCTGAAAGGGCATTAAAGTGCTCATACTCAAATACTTGCAAGATGGTGAGGCGAACCATTATGACAGCGAATAATATTCCAGCAAAAATAGCGGCAAAAATTAATCGGTCAGTAACAACTCTGTTCTCACGATGGTGGTCTTTGAGTTCAAACCTTAGCATTATTTAGATGTGACCATCATTCTCAACTCACACCAAACACACGTCTAATCTTTCGTAATACGGCATAGACTATTGGCCAAATAAGAGTGCTAACTACGGCTGGAGCCCAAACATACCAGCTGGCAACGGCTGGAGAAAGCATTACTTTGATAATATTGACTAACAAGACTAATGACATAACAATTAAAGCTTGTTGCCACAAAGGGTATTGCCGTAATTGTAAATGAAAATTAAGAACAAGGTAGGTAACCAAAGCATAAGAAAAAGCCAATATTCCTAAGGTACCTCCCAACATCATATCCATTAATAGTCCAACCACCCATGCAAAGCCAATTCCCACTCGCTCTGGTAACGCCATCGCCCAATAAAGCAAGGTCATTAAAACCCACTCAGGTCTAAAGAGACGGAGTGAATCTGGTATAGGGACAATAACCAATATCATTGCAATAATGATTGTGATAAATAATATAATTCTACCTTGCGCTCTATTCTGAATCATTCGTCGGCTCCACAGTTACCTCTGGCTCCTCCCCATCACTATTTTCAAAGCTTTCAATAGGTAATACTAATAATAATTCTCGGCTGGTTGATAAATGTGCCGCTGGCTCAACAGCAATTTCAGCAAAAGCGCGCCCTTCTGGGAAATGTACATATTTCACTGTACCAACAGGATAACCCACTGGAAAGCGCCCACCCAACCCAGATGTAACAAGTAAATCACCTTCTCGAATATCTATATTATGTGGCAGGTGCTCTAATTGCAAAGGCATGCCTAAACCTCGGCCTATTGCCACTGCTCGCAAGCCATTTCGATTGACTTGTACTGGAATAGCATGGCTTGGATCCGTTAACAAAATTATGCGGCTAGAATAAGGATAAACCTCACTAACTTGCCCCATGACACCGCTGGCATCAAGTGCTGGTTGCCCTATAAAAATACCATCGCGCTTACCTTTATTCACTACAACCTGTTGAAAAGAGGGATCAAGATTAATGGTGAGTAATTCAGCCACTAACACGCGTTCTGTTAGCCGAAATGACGAGCCTAATAGCTCACGTAAACGCATATTTTCACGTTCTAATGCTTGTAGCTTTTGCAAACGCATACTGTTTAGCATTTGCATTGTCTCAAGTTGATTATTTCTAGTTTTTAATTGCTCTCTATTTTGAAAAAAATCACCAGCCCAATGACTTAAATCTGAAGGCAATGCTGCTACAACTTGAATTGGGTACAAGACTGTCGCCAATGTTGTTCTAACAGGGGCAAAATAATTAAATCTAGAATCCATTATAAACAGCGTCAACGATGCTATTAATGCCAATGACAATCGTGTATTTAAAGAAGGTGCTTGTGAAAATAGTGGTTTGATAAAATCAGCTCTCTGATATCCAAATAAAAAGCCTTCGCTAAATGTTCTTTTAGCAAAGGCTTTCTATTATCTTGTATATTTATCTCTTATTCAAAGGTAAAAATATCTGTGCCTCGCTCATCCATTAATTCTAGTGCACGGCCGCCCCCTCGAGCAACACACGTCAACGGATCTTCCGCGACTATTGCGGGCAAACCTGTTTCTTCACTCAATAACCGGTCAATGTCTTTCAGTAATGCACCACCGCCCGTCAGTACAATGCCTCGTTCAGCAACGTCGGCGCCTAATTCTGGTGGTGTTTGTTCTAATGCAGCTTTCACAGCAGAAACAATACCCGCTAATGGATCTTGTAATGCTTCAAGGATCTCATTGCTATTAAGTGTGAAGCTTCGTGGAATACCTTCCGCTAAATTACGTCCGCGTACTTCCATTTCTTTAACTTCGTTACCAGGGTAAGCAGAGCCAATTTCTTTTTTAATTTTCTCAGCAGTAGCTTCACCAATCAATGTGCCATAGTTACGGCGAATATAATTAATGATAGCATCATCAAATAAATCACCACCAATACGCACGGATGCAGAATAAACAATACCGTTTAATGAAATAACGGCTACCTCTGTTGTACCACCACCGATATCTAATACCATCGAACCACTAGCTTCTTCAACCGGCATGCCTGCACCAATCGCTGCCGCCATTGGTTCTTCAATCAGAAATACATCTCGTGCGCCTGCGCCTGCCGCAGATTCGCGGATTGCGCGACGCTCAACCTGCGTTGAACCACAAGGAACACAAACTAATACGCGCGGACTTGGCTTTAAAAAGCGGCCTTCGTGTACTTTTCGAATAAAATGTTGCAACATTTTTTCAGTAACCGTGAAATCGGCTATAACGCCATCCTTTAACGGTCTTATTGCAGTAATATTGCCCGGCGTTCGGCCTAACATTTGTTTTGCTTCCATCCCCACAGCAGCAATTGAACGTGGACCACCAGGGCCTTTATCCTGCCGTATAGCAACCACTGAAGGCTCATCAAGCACTATGCCCTTACCTCGTACATAAATCAGTGTGTTTGCCGTACCTAAATCGATCGACAAATCATTAGAAAACATTCCGCGTATACGTTCAAACATTAAAAAACCACAATCAAATAGATAAAAAACGATACTTTATCAATGCACTGGGCTGTTGAGCAAGCCACGAATGATTTAAACTTGACGCTTTTAACACTATTTACTTATGGAACCGTCGATGAGTTTAGATAAAACCGATGTAGAAAAAATTGCACACTTAGCACGTTTGGCTATTGATGATGCCGATATACCTGAGTATGCGCGCGATTTAACCAATATTTTTAAGCTTGTAGAGCAGATGGGGCAAGCTGATACTAGCGATATTTTACCGATGGCTCATCCCTTAGATGCCCATCAACGTTTGCGCTCAGATGTGGTTAAAGAAACCGATCAGCGCGAATTATTTCAATCGATTGCGCCAAAAACAGATTCTGGTGTTTATCTCGTCCCTCAGGTTATTGAATAACAGATAAAACAACAACAGTCATAATAACGATTAACGAACAATGAAAATTTATAGGCAAATACATGCACAACAAATCTTTATCTGAACTTTCAGCATCATTACACAAAGGTGATTTTACTAGTGTTGAACTAACGCAGCATTATCTTGACCGCATAAATAAATATAATGGCGAGCTCAATGCCTTCATCACTGTGGCAGACGAGCACGCTCTTAAACAAGCTGAGGCGGCTGATCTACGTTTACAGCAAAAAACAGCTGGCAAATTAACAGGCATTCCATTAGCGCATAAAGATATTTTCTGCACACAAGGCTTGCGTACTAGTTCTGCCTCAAAAATGTTAGATAATTTCATATCACCTTATGATGCAACCGTTGTTGAAAAAATCAATGCGGCCGGTATGGTGACATTGGGCAAAACCAATATGGATGAGTTCGCAATGGGTTCATCTAATGAAACTAGTTTTTATGGTCCCGTTAAAAACCCGTGGGATCTTGAACGTGTTCCCGGTGGTTCATCGGGTGGTAGCGCGGCAACCATGGCGGCAAGATTGGCACCTATTGCAACGGGGACTGATACCGGTGGTTCTATCCGCCAGCCCGCATCTTTATGTAATTTAACCGGTTTGAAACCCACTTATGGTCGTATTTCACGTTATGGCATGATTGCCTTTGCATCAAGCTTAGATCAAGCTGGGCCGATGGCAGCTAGTGCTGAAGATGCCGCATTATTACTCAATGAAATGGCAGGGTTTGATGAGCGAGATTCAACCAGCGTTGAGCGCGATGTGCCTGATTACACCGAAAATCTAAATGATTCTTTAGAGGGGTTAACAATTGGCTTACCAAAAGAGTTTTTTGATGAAGGTTTAGATTCTAATGTTGCAGCAACAATTCAAGCAGCCATTAAAACCTATGAATCATTAGGCGCAACAGTCAAAGAAATCACCCTGCCAAATTCAGAGCTAGCTGTGCCGACTTATTATGTCGTTGCTCCTGCTGAATGTTCGTCTAACTTATCACGTATGGACGGCGTACGTTTTGGTCACCGTTGTGACAACCCTAAAGATCTTGATGATCTTTATTTTCGTTCACGTGGCGAAGGTTTTGGCGAAGAAGTAAAACGCCGTATTATGATCGGTACTTATGCCCTATCAGCCGGTTATTACGATGCCTATTACTTAAAAGCACAGCAATGCCGCCGTTTAATTAGTGATGATTTCAAACAAGCATTTAATGAAGTTGATGTCATTATGGGGCCAACCGCTCCAACAACAGCATTTAAAGCAGGTGAGAAAACCGATGATCCTGTTGCTATGTACTTGGCTGACATTTATACCATCAGCACCAATTTGTCTGGTTTACCGGGCATGTCTATTCCGGCGGGTTTTGTAAACGGTTTACCTGTTGGTTTACAGCTGATTGGCAATTATTTTGAAGAGTCTAAATTATTGAATATTGCCCATAAATATCAACAAGAAACTGATTGGCATAAGCAAGTGCCTGATGCATTTAAATAACATTAGCTATGCAACAGAGAAATGTACGAATCTTTCTGCTCATCACTACAATAGCGTGTATTTACGGTTATTATTTACAATTAGGGTTTTTAACATCCTATCTATTCGAAGCTAGAACACAATATAGCCATGAGTATTTAGCAGGCGTATTTTTAGTCGGATTTTTCTTTTCTATCGCATGGCTAGGCTCGTTTATATTGCTTACATGGAAAAAGAGTTGTTTTTCGACCACTGAGCGCATAGTTGGGTATATTCCTAGTTCACTTATTGTCATAAATTGTCTGTTATCCGTAGTATTATAATTTTTTGTTGTAAGGTTTCATTATGAAAGCATCAGAACTCTTTATCCACAGTCTCGAAAACGAAGGTGTTGAATACATCTTCGGGATTCCGGGTGAAGAAAATTTAGATGTAATGGATGCTTTATTAGACTCTAAAATTAAATTCATCACCACGCGCCATGAGCAAGGTGCCGCATTTATGGCTGATGTTTATGGGCGTTTAACGGGGCGTGCAGGTGTCTGTTTAGCTACGCTAGGGCCTGGTGCAACCAACCTTATCACTGGTGTGGCTGATGCTAATATGGACCATGCACCCTTAGTTGCTATTGCAGGCCAAGCAGCCACTAACCGCCTACACAAAGAATCACATCAAGTGCTCGATTTAGAAGCGATGTTTTTGCCGATCACAAAATATTCAACACGTATTGTCGGCCCTGAAGCCATCACAGAGATTGTACGCAAAGCCTTTAAAGTGGCGCAAACTGAAAAAACCGGTGCGTGTTTTATTGAGTTTCCTGAAAATATCGCTGAAATGGATATTGATGATACGCCGCTCTATGTAAAACATGCGCAAGCTCCTGAGCCTGCAATAGAACAAGTAGAAAGTGCCGCAGCCATTATATCTAAGGCTTCCAATCCTATTATCTTGGCAGGCAATGGGGTAATACGAGCCCAAGCATCACAAGCACTAGCCAATTTTGCCGAGGATCTAGGCATCCCTGTCGCCAATACGTTTATGGCAAAAGGTGTGATTCCTTTCCGCCACCCGCTGGCATTAGGCAGTGTGGGTCTACAATCAAATGACTATATCAGTAGTGGCTTTGCTAATGCCGATGTCATTATTTGCATAGGCTACGATATGGTCGAATATCATCCTTATTTATGGCACCCATCACGTAATCGCACCATTATTCATATTGATACTACCCATGCCGAAGTTGATGCCTACTATAGTGTTGTTGTCGGCGTGATTGGCAACATCAACCATAGCCTAGATCGCATCGCGAAAATCAGCACACCCCATCAAAATAAAACTATGCGGACTTTACGCGATAGCCTAGTTAAAGATATGAATCAACATCGAGATGATGTTGAATTTCCCATCAAACCACAGAAGATTATTTGGGATTTACGTACCGCAATGGATTTAAAAGACATTGTGATCTGCGATGTCGGTGCCCATAAAATGTGGATGTCGCGCATGTTCCGTTGCGAACACCCCAACACCTGCATTATTTCAAATGGTTTTGCTAGCATGGGTATTGCCGTACCCGGTGCCATCGCCGCCAAACTAGCCCACCCAGAACAAAAGGTTGTAGCAGTAACAGGCGATGCCGGATTTTTGATGAATTCACAAGAAATTGAAACGGCTATTCGCCTCAATATCGCCATTGTCATTCTAATTTGGAATGATGCTAGCTATGGTTTAATCGAATGGAAACAACAAAATCAATTTGGCCGCACCAGCAATGTCAAATTCACCAATCCGGACTTTGTACAATATGCGGAATCATTTGGTGCTCATGGTGTCAAAGTTGAAGAGACACAACAGCTTATGCCTGAATTAAAAGCGGCACTTACTCGCAACACCGTGACCATTATTGATTGCCCAGTTGATTATCGTGAGAACTTAAAACTCACTGAAACATTGGGCCAACTAACCTCAACCGACTAAAAGGTATCTAGTATGAATCGTCATGCCATCTTTGCTATTGCCCTTGTGGCAGGGTTATTTGCTATTAATTGGTTTAACCATAGTGGGCAAAATACTCTACCGTCAATGAGCTTTAATGATATTGATCATAAAAGTCTTTCATTTGATGAATTTAAAGGCAAACCGATACTGGTGACATTTTGGGCCACCGACTGCCCCGGATGTATTGCTGAAATCCCCGAGCTACTTGAATTGCATGAGACCTATGCCAAACAAGGGCTCACCATGATTGCCGTCGCTTTGGCACATGATACGCCTAAACATATCAAAGCGATGCGTAGCGAGCGCAAGCTACCCTATATAATCACATGGGATAAAGATGCCTCCATTGCCCAAGCATTTGGCAATGTACGTGTCACACCTACCCATTTTTTAATTGATCCTAGCGGTGAAATTGTGATGCGCAAAATTGGTAGTCTAAATCCTATTCGACTCGAAGCTATGTTACATGGCATGGGGCTTAAGGAATCTTAATCTTATTCCGATTACACATTAAGCCATAAATATGGTATAAAGTTCGGCTTTGTAAGCCCTTATTTGTAAACTAATGAACAGCGAGTAAGGGATATTTTAGTTAGGGGAGTTCTTTCCTTAACATTGTAAATGTTCAACAGGAGCGATTTAATATGGCACGAGTATGTCAGGTAACGGGTAAACGCCCAATGGCTGGGAACAATGTTTCTCATGCACACAATAAAACAAGACGTCGGTTTCTTCCAAACCTTCACCCACATCGTATTTGGGTTGAATCAGAAAACCGTTGGGTTAAATTACGTGTAAGTAATCACGGTTTACGCATTATCGACAAGAAGGGCATTGATGCAGTTTTAGCTGACATCCGAGCTCGTGGCGAAAAAGTTTAGGAGATTAAATCATGCGCGAAAAAATTAAATTAGTATCGTCAGCTGGCACAGGCCACTACTACACTACAGACAAAAACAAACGTACTATGCCTGAAAAATTGGAAATGAAAAAATTCGATCCAGTTGTTCGCAAACACGTTATGTATAAAGAAGCTAAAATTAAATAAGCTTTTTAATGCAACAGATATTAAAACCCGCATCTGCGGGTTTTTTTATGTCTAGTTTTTATTAATTCCGTTAAAATTTAAAAAATGAGCCAATCAATATACGATGTCATTATTCTAGGTGCGGGAGCATCAGGCTTACTTTGCGCCTTTACTGCCGCACAACGAGGTCGCAGCGTTTTAGTCATTGAAAAGGCCAATAAAGTCGGCAAAAAGATTTTAATGTCGGGGGGTGGAAAGTGTAATTTCACCAATTATTTCGTAGAAGCAACTAATTTCATTTCTAACAACCCCCATTTTTGTAAAGCAGCCTTAAACCGCTATACTCAATGGGATTTCATTGCACTTGTCGAAAAGTATGGCATTGAATATGAAGAACGCGAGCATGGCCAATTATTTTGTAAAAACTCGGCTAAAGAAATTTTGGCTATGTTACTAGACGAATGTGAGCAAGCTGGTGTCAAGATTGAAACAGACTGTAATCTAACTGAAATTAAAGCGCTAACCTCAGCACAGAAAATAACTAATCACTATCAAATCAATCTTGAACAGAAACAGAGTAAGCTCACTCTATCCTGCCAATCTTTAGTGGTGGCGACTGGGGCGCTGTCCATCCCTTCTTTAGGAGGTAGTGGGCTTGGTTATGAAATCGCACATCAATTTGATATCGCGGTTACAAAACGGCAAGCTGGTTTGGTACCTTTCATGTTTAGTGATTATATGAAGCCTATTTGTGATCATTTATCTGGTTTAGCACTTAAGGCTACAGTCCATTGCAATCATCAACAATTTACTGAAAACATCTTGTTTACTCACCGAGGTCTTAGCGGCCCTGCAATTTTACAAATATCTAATTATTGGTCTCCGGGGGATGAGATTAGCATTAATTTATTACCCGATCTTGAAGCCGCTGAGTGGTTGATTTTGTCGAAAAGAAAACAGGGTAAAAGCCTATTAAAAACTGTCTTAAGCCATAAACTAGCCAAGCCCCTAGTGAATGAATTACAAACACTTTGGTGGCAAGATCATTCCGAAACACCCTTAGCCGAATTCAGTGACAAGCAGCTTATTGTAATTGGAAACTTGATCAATAAGTGGTCGGTTAAACCTTCTGCCACCGAAGGTTACCGAACGGCCGAGGTGACTTTAGGCGGCGTAAGCACAGATGAAATAAGTTCAAAAACAATGGAGTCTAAACACCAACCTAGCCTCTATTTTATTGGCGAAGTCTTAGATGTTACTGGGCACCTGGGGGGGTATAACTTTCAATGGGCTTGGTCTTCAGGCTATAGCGCAGGCATGTTTGTTTAAATTCTTGAAATCTATCCAGATCTAATTTTAAAAAAATACGAATAGATCGGTTTTTTTATATTCACCAATAAGTTACTATTTAGCTATTAAGACATGGAAGGTATGCTGACCATTGGATATTAACAATTATCAAACCGTTGTTGCACGACAACCTATCTTCGATCGGGACTTAAGCATTTATGCTTATGAATTACTGTATCGAGGAGAATTGCGAACGGAAGATAATCCTTTAAGTGGCAAATCAGGTGATTCTGCTACAAGCCAGGTGATTAATGATGCCTTTATAGATTTTGGTATAGAAAAAGTGGTGGGCAAACACATTGCTTTTTTGAATATGACACGTGGTCATCTTATCAAAGGCGATCCTCTGCCTTTTACTCACGACCGAGTTGTATTAGAAATTTTAGAAGATATTACAGCCGATCTTGAAGTTATTACTGCTGTTGAAGAATTAGCCGCTCAAGGTTATAAAATTGCATTGGATGATTTTGTTTTTAATGAGTCATTATGGCCACTTATCAAACTAGCAGATATCATTAAGATCGATATATTGGCATTAAGCTCAGAAGAACTTGAGCAGCATGTTTCCCTATTAAAACAAGAAGATGTGAAGCTATTAGCAGAGAAAGTAGAATCACAACAACAATTTGAGCGCTGTAAGGCTTTAGGTTTTGACTATTTTCAGGGTTTCTTTTTTAGCAGACCTTCACTCATTAAAGACAGTCCTCTTCCAGGTAGCCAGCTTCATATTCTAAACTTAATTGCTGGGCTACATGATCCTAAAATGGATTTTGATGAAATTGAAGAATTGATTAGTCATGATGTCAGTTTGAGCTATAAACTATTAAAATTACTAAACTCCGCGGCCTTTGCTCTGCCACAAAAAGTAGACTCTGTTAAACGAGGTTTAGTCATTTTGGGGTTTGATGCCATTAAAGCATGGACAACATTAATAGTGTTACATTCCATTAATCCGACAACACCAGAGTTAACGACGCTCACTTTAATTAGAGCCAAAATGTGTGAAAACTTGGCAAGTGATTTTAATTGTAAACCCGAGACGGCTTTTACTGTTGGCTTATTTTCTACCATAGAAGCCATGTTGCTTCATCCCAAAGAAGAATTACTTGAGGCGTTACCCCTTACTGCTCCCGTAAAACACGCCTTATTAACTCAGCAGGGTGAATTAGGGGAAATGCTAAAAATAGTTATGCTATGTGAACATGGATTATGGGATAATATAACTCCGCCTCCCATCAGCATTGCAGATTTTGGAGAGGCGTACTTGAATGCAACGCAATGGGCGATTGATATCCAAACATCACTTTAATTTATGTCAGATTCTCCTCTTCTTAACGTTAGCTCACTGTCTCGAATTTTCGGCACTCAACACGCTGTTAGTGATGTCAGTTTTAGCATTAACAAAGGTGAAGTGCTCGGCTTCTTAGGCCCAAATGGTGCCGGTAAAAGCACAACAATGAAGATGATCAGTGGTAATTTAGCACCTAGTTCTGGTGAAATAACCATTAATGGCTACGACTTATTAACACAAGCAAAACAAGCCAAAGCCCATATTGGCTATTTGCCCGAACAACCACCACTCTATAAAGAACTGACCGTTAAAGAGTTTTTGTCTTTTTGTGCTCAAATAAACAAAATTCCATCCGCAAAGCGAAATGAAGCAATCAATATTGCCATTGAACGCTGTGGCCTAAAAGATGTTGCTCGGCGACTAATTGGCCACTTATCAAAAGGTTTTCAACAACGTGTCGGCATTGCTCAAGCCATAATTCATTCACCAGCAGTTGTGATTCTTGATGAGCCTACATCTGGGTTAGATCCTATTCAAATCAAAGAAATTCGCCATTTAATTCGTGAAATAGCCAGCGAACACAGTGTTATTTTATCAACACATATTCTGCCAGAAGTGCAAACCTTATGTGATCGCGTTCAAATCATTAATCACGGTAAATTAATTTTTAGTGATACGCTTTCCGGCCTCAGTCAGCATATGCAAGCATCAAGCTTATTAGTGACATTTAAGTCGCCACCAACACGTGTACAGCTTTATACTTTAGAGGGTGTGACGTCTATAGAGTCGCTTTCGCCTACGCAATTTAAACTGCA
>Ga0256840_1000152_pt1 | contig 64370 bp, 60 predicted proteins | sample 355202metaG_FD_185969 | JGI IMG/M metagenome (GOLD analysis project Ga0256840, IMG submission 185969) | Hydrothermal vent microbial communities from Mid Atlantic Ridge, Atlantic Ocean - 355-202 | ecosystem: Environmental > Aquatic > Marine > Hydrothermal vents | place: Atlantic Ocean: Mid...
GCTTGTAGGTTCATAGCTAGGAGTATAGCAAACCAGATGGGGTCTATGCCTAGCATGGCTACGATGGGTACGAGTATGGGTACTACCACAAAAGCTATCTCTATGAAGTCTATAAAGAATCCTAATAAGAAGATAACAAGCATCGCTATAAATATAAATGTCCATGCATCTTGTTGGTCGCCAGTAAAGAAGTTCATCGCCATGTCTCCACCACCTAACTCTCCAAATACAAGAGAAAATGCCGTAGCTCCGATGAGTATCATAAATATCATGGCGGTGAGTTTGACGGTTTCTATAGCCGCGTAGCGTAGCATCTCGTATGAGAAAGTTTTTTTATACACTGCAAGTAGCACAGCACCCAACACCCCGATAGCTGCCGACTCAGAAGGCGAAGCGATACCTGCAAAGATACTCCCAAGTACTACCCCTATGAGTAACAAAGGAGGGACTATCTCTTTTACTGCCTCTTTTACGATGTCACCATAAGGTTCATCTGACACTATGGCAGGTGCATACTCTTTGTTAAAGTATGCAACGATGAGAATATACAGTATATACAACCCTATAAGCAAAAGCCCAGGGACAACCGCAGCACGGAACAAATCTCCCACATTTAGGTGCATTTGGTCTCCAAGTATGATGAGGACTATAGAGGGTGGTATAAGCTGTCCTAGCGTACCAGACGCTGCTATGCTACCAGATGCTAACTCAGGACTATACTTATGCTTTAACATGAGCGGCAAGGCAATAAGGCTCATCATTACCACAGAAGCCCCCACTATGCCTGTACTCGCTGCAAGTATAGCTCCCACAAGCACCACTGAAATGGCAAGCCCACCACGTACAGAGCCAAAGAGTTTAGCCATTGAGAGCAGTAAACCCTCAGCCATTTTAGACTTTTCAAGTATGAGTCCCATGAGTATAAAAAGTGGCACAGCCATGAGCGTGACATTACCCATGATGCCATAGGTTCTGTAAGGAAGCATCTCTAACACCCCTAGCCCTACTTCATCAGCTATGAGAGCAAAAAACAGAGCCACCCCTGCAAAGACAAAGGCTACTTGAAAGCCAAGCATGAGTAGTACTAAAGCCATAGCAAACATAAGAAACACTGGGTCAAACCAAAATGCCATACGGTTGTACCATGCTATGTAGATGAGGGTAGCCACTAGGGCTACACCTACAAAGGTTTTTAATAGAGCCATTTTGTTTTCTAGTCTATGATAGGCTTTGAATACTTCGCAGAGTGCTTGGAGTACTAACAAGACAAAGCCCACAACCAATACAGCCTTGATAGCCCAACGGTTCGTAAGCCCTCCAGGGTCTGAAGAGACTTCATGTTGTAAGTAAGACTGCATGGTCATATCTACTGCATCATTTAAAAAGAGTAAGGAAAATGGCATAACAAGTAAAAACATAGAGAGTATCTGCACTATCATACGTGTGTCTTGTGAGTATCTCTCAAAGAAAATGTCTACCCTTACGTGTTTGTCGTGCTTCAGTGCATACGAAAGCCCCAGTAAAAACACCATATCAAAAAGATGCCACTCCACTTCTTGCAGAGCTATAGAGCCTGATGAAAAGAGGTAACGCATGAGGGCATCATAGACTACAAGGAGTGAGAGGAGTACCACAAATATTGCAGCCAGATAACCTGCGTATTTACTGATATTGTCAAGAGAATAGGTAATTTTCATAAATGTATGCACTTTTTTAAATAAATTGATATAGAAATTTTATCTACTTAATCATGTATCATTGCTTGTTAGATTAAACCCAATACTAAATTAACACTTTATTAACATAAATGAACTATAATGTCTCGTAAAATATTTTTAGGAGAATGATCAATGAAACTAACACACTTGATAGGTATCTCTATCTTAACCTCTTCACTCCTCATGGGTGCATCAACAAACTTGGCAGAAAAAGCTCTCAAATCAGGGCTTAACGCCATACCAGAAAGCAAAGAAGCACTTAAAAAGCTTATTGACCCAAACAGTCTGTTGACAGATGCAAAAGTAGAACTAGGTAAAAAACTCTATTTTGAGCCTAGGCTCTCTAAAAGTGGGATTATCTCATGTAATACCTGTCACAACCTTGGTATGGGTGGGGTTGATGGTGTAGCAGCTGCTGTGGGTCACAAGTGGGCAGCAAATCCTCATCACCTTAACTCACCTACAGTCTATAATGCAGTATTTTTCGATGCACAGTTTTGGGATGGTAGAAGTCCTCACTTAGAAGATCAAGCTCAAGGGCCAATGCAAGCGAATCCTGAAATGGCTGCTCCAAAAGAACTTGTAGAAGAGAGAATAAACTCTATCCCTGGCTATGTAAGTGAATTTAAAGAAGCTTACGGAAAAGATGCCAAAATTGATTTTGAAACCATTACAAAAACCATAGGATATTTTGAAAGAACGCTAGTCACACCTTCTCGTTTTGATGATTTCTTAAATGGCAAACAAGATGCACTCAGTGATGCAGAAAAAGAAGGACTAGCTGTTTTCCTTGATAAAGGATGTGCTTCTTGTCACTCAGGCATTGCACTTGGTGGTTCTATGCAACCATTCCAAGTAGCAGCTAAATATAAATTTGCAAACGTAGGTGACTTCAAAGGTGATAAAAACGGTATGGTAAAAACACCAACACTTAGAAACATTACTGAGACAGCTCCTTATTTCCACAATGGTGCTATTTGGAGTTTAGCAGAAGCGGTAAAAGAGATGGGGAGTACACAACTTGGCATCAAAATTTCAAATGAGGAAGCAAATAAAATTGTAACTTTCTTCAATGCACTTGAAGGTAGAAAACCTGAAATTGTCTATCCTCAACTTCCAAAAAGTTCAGATAAAACACCAAAACCTGACTTTAACTAACCTATTTCCAATAGGTATCAAGTCTTACATTCCAGCCTTTTCTCCAACGCTCTTCACCTCGCGTGGATGGAGAGTTTTTGATACGTCTACTGAGCATTCGTTTTGCAGACTGGGCAAAGGCTTTTTGCTTGTTAGCTACTTTATCGTCTATGTTCCAAAGTACTTGTAAAAGTCCCCAGCCTTGACCTTTGTATCGTTCGCTTTTTAGTGTACCTTCACCTTTAAAGTTTGTATAATCAAGTAAAACATAAAGTCCTCTTTCATTGATAGAACCATCTTTGTTATGCATAACTTCATGAAAGCGTCTTTTTATGGTTTCTTTTTTCTTCTTGTCATCTATACTTTTTAGCATTTGAGGCAAGGCATTGCTTAGTCTCTGTGCCATAAACTCTGCTTGTTGAGGGAAAGTGCTTTTAAGAAGTGAGAATAATTCTTTATATTTTTTAGTATTAGTTGACTTGGCCTTATTAAATGCCTCTTTCGTCTGCCAAGGAAAATCTGACTCAGGCGTGAGCCATGAAGGCATTTTTACGCCTCTTTGTTGCATGAAAGCTATCATCATAGGAAATACTTCTCTAAAGCGTTCTGTATGCCCTTTAGGAAACCAAATGGCATGACCTATGCCTAGACTTGCAAAGTCTTCTCCTTCGTTCCACCATATGAGGTACTTGTCTTTACCTGCTCCCTCATTTTGCCACACTTTTTGGGCGATGTAGTTGGCTTGTTTTTTACTAAGTTTGATGTCAGTAGCCAATAACAGATTACTTAAAAACAATAATGTGAAAATTACTCTCATACATACTCCATTAAATTTAGTGTATTATACTACAGAAAATTGCATTTATAAAAGGGTTATATATGATGTCACATAAAAAGTGGATACTCATTACCATACTTAGTACTTGTTTATGGTCAGAAAATAATGAAACTAATACAACACAGGAAACGGGTATATTTGAAGCCATAAGTAACTTTTTTAGTACAAATGAGACAGATGCCAATGCAAGTAGAGATATAAATACTACCCGTGTCAGCCAAACACATACAGAAAACAAAACTACTAAAAAGCATACTTCTACAGAAAACAATAAAACAGATGAAACAAACACAAGTAGCGAACCAGGTATATTTGACTCAATAGGTGCTTTTTTTGCTGGGGATGATCATAATGAGAGCAATGACTCATCTATTGAACTATCTCATAAGCCAAAAAATAGTCCCACTTACAAAATAAATAGCGATATGAGTCAATTTGATGGAGCATGGCATTTACGTGTTCTTGATGGCATGGAAGTACGTAAAGCACGTGCTATTGTTGATTTTACATTTAATGATAAGCAGTCAAAATTCTCTGGTTTTGATGGTTGTAACCGTATCACTGGCACGCTCAAAGCAACCAGTGATACAACGCTGTCTATTCCTTCTATACGCTTAACAAGAATGGCCTGTAGAGGAAAAGTTTACAGATGGGTGAGTAAGCGAGTACAAGAAACACTTGGTGAAAACTTTACTCTCAAAGAAGAAGAAAAACATGGACTAAAAGGCATAACAATCAAAAGTCCAACGCATGAACTTTTTTTTAAAAAAATGCAAAGAGATTAAAATTATTTCGTTTGCGTTTGCTTTAGGTTTGCGTGAACTAGGTTTGTGTAGCGAAAGAGCTTACTTAAAAGTAAGTAACTGAACGCAACAAGCCTAGTTCACGTAAAAATGAAGTAAAATCAGACGAAAGATGGTGCATCATTGGCAAAGAGTATTAAGTCTCCAGCTACAGTCTGCTCAATCAACAACTCTTCCATATCACCTTTAGTAGCCAATTTCACCAACTTCTCTACATCCACATGCTCTTTAAAAATAGCATAGTTCAAATCACCCGTAACCACCACCACATCAAAGACCTCATTGGCACGTTTGGCTACTTGAACATTAAGCTCATCATCTACCTCTACAAGTCCAGGCGTAATGACTACCTTCCTGCCCTCGTATGTACTTGCCAACTCAAAGGCTGCCATCATACCATCTATGTTACCGTTAAAAGAGTCATCAAGAATGACTTTACCACCTGCGTCTATACGTTGGAGTCTGTGTGCTACAGGTTCGAGTGTGCTTAGCTGTGTTTGTATCTGTTCATCACTAAGTCCCAGCTCTTTTGCCACAAGTACAGCTGCTGCTAAGTTCATAGCATTAAATGCACCTAGAATGTTAGCCTCATAACGTGTACCGTTTAATGTAAAACTCGTACCATCCAAAGTAGCTTGCACATCTTCTATGATGTACTCTGGTGCAGGCATCTTAGAGCGTATATCCAGGTTTTCTTTCGTGCCAAAGGTATGTACATTTGACTCTGGTTTGACCATAGCACTCTCATGCACCCATGCTTGTTCTAGTCTGGCAGTTTTGAGTATCTCCATTTTGGTGTTACGTATATTTTCCATGGTCTTAAAGTACTCTATATGTGCAGGGCCTAACTTACCTACTACCACATAATGAGGGTTAACAAACGTACTTATCTCTCCTATATCACCCTCAACTCTTGCCCCCATCTCTACCACGTAGACTTCTGTATCAGCTGGTAAATCATTGTTGATATCTATCATCACACCACCTAGTGTATTGACTGAGCGTGGTGTGTTATAGGTTTTATATTTGACTTTCAGTAAGTGGGCTATAATATTTTTAATCCCAGTTTTACCATAACTCGCCGTAATACCTACTACTTTCATATTTGGCATAGATTCTATCTTTTTTTGGGCTTTCACTTTAAACCCATTAAAAAGCATTTTTTCTATAAGTACAGAAACTAAAAATGCTAGGAAAATAGGGATGACTACAGCAAAGTGCTTAAAAGCTACAGCAAAAAAGAGTGCAAAGAAAAGCATGGCCACAAAAAATCGCTTGATACGTCCTGTAAATACAAGTGGTTTATCTAGACCTTTATACCAGTAAGCAAGCAGTATCAGATAGACAATAACCACCACAAAACTGTACTCTGTTTTTGCATAAGCGATACTATAAAGAACAAAAGGAATCACAAAATATACAATGTGCCACCACTGCTTTGTATGATGAAAAAGTACACGTTTGAGTTTGTATCCGTACCATTGTAAATTTGTGATGAAGTAATACCCCATCGCTAAAATAAAGAGTGCGTAAAAAAGTGAATTAAGTATCTGTAACATTAGTTTTCCTTACATTGTTTAGTAATGGTTTGTGCTATAAAATCTTTATGTTGTAAAAAGAAAAAGTGGTCACCGTCTAGCGGATAGAACGCTGAGTCTTCTATAAGTCCAGCTATCTTCTCTCCTGTATAGAGTGGTGTTGCGGTATCTTCTTTACCCCAAAAACAGAGGGATTTACTTTTACTTTGAGCAAAATGTGCTTCAAAATCTTCATCGACTACATTTTTAAAGGTCTCATACATCTCATGACTCATATTCTCCACATCTTTACTCTTAAACATATCACGTATAAATGTCATACCAAGTGGCTTCAAAAACTTTACCGTAGCAATTTTAAGTTTAATAGACCATGGCTTTTTTGTCACAACACCTGCAGATGAGAGGAGTACTAAACAAGGGGTGTTAAGCAGTGTAGAGACTTTACCACCAAAAGAGTGTCCCATAGCAATGGTGGCTTTCACATCCAATGCATCTAAAAAGAGTTGCACAATACGTCCATACTCTTCAGTCGTCAGTACCATATCATTTGTTGATTTACCAAACCCGGGCAAGTCAAGGTAGATGTGTTTGTATTGTGGAAGTGTCTTAGAAAACGCCTGTTTCATTATCTCTTTATTGCTCCCCCAGCCATGAAGTACAAGTAGCACCTTCTCTTGTGTAGGATTAATTATTTCATAAGAAAGTTGAAAGGGTTTTTCTTTATAGGTTATCTCTTTAGATGCCATGTTTCACCATTTATTTTGAATTAGAATATTTTACTATTCATTCGCTTCATGTATGGTGTAGTGTTTATTTTTTACTTTTATCAGAGGGGGTAATTTTTCTGATTCAAAGTAGTCATACCCCTCTTTGAGTTCACTCCAAAAATCATACCATTTACTGTCTTGATAGGCTGCCATATTCTCAGAAGTCATATAAAAAGGGTATGCGTGTACCTGAACATATTTTTGTCCTTTTTGCAAGGCTCCCTCTACCAGCGTATAGATCTCTTCTATCTTTTTATTTGTCATTGCATAACATCCTATAGAGACACACTCTCCATGTACCATGAGGTATGAGCCTGTACGTTTGTGTGCTTTATCATAAGCATTGGGATACCCAAGATTAAATGCTAAGTGATACTTACTCTTTGGATTTAAAAGATTCTTTGTTACTTTATAAAAGCCTTCAGGTGATTGTCTATCACCTTCTTTCAACTTAGGTCCCAAATACCCAGAGTATTTACAAATAGGATAACGCTTAAAAAGAACATACTCATAGTCTGGCTTTATCCATACCTCAAGTAAAGATTCATTTTTAAAGATACGTATAAATACCTTATCGCCTACTTTTGCACCAATCTTCCCTAAACGTTCATTAAAATCAACCTCAGATAAGTCTTTTTCCTTTATCTGTTCAAATATCGATGATGATTCATCTTTTTCTATAGTTACTCTCTTATTTTTTGTAGATGAAGGTGTCATTTCACTCTCTTCAGTCCTTGGAGATGTTGGATCAAAAATATACGCCAGCAGTGCTATAAGAATAACAATATATACAAAGAGTGCAAATGGAGAAGAGAGTCTCTTTTTCTTCATTGCACTAAACTATTCACTTAAAAAGTAAGTCTTTGAGACTTGTCATAGCCATACACATCATTAAATAGTTTTAAAGTACCTGTCTCATCTACATAAGCTGTAAAATATGCTGTATGGACATATAAAGGTTTATTCAGTGAAAGGTGTCTTGTTTTCCCTGAACCATACCAACTTTCTACTGATTCTAAACTTTTACCACTATATCTTGAAGTGACATGTTTTAAAAGTGTTTTTGGCTTGCTTAGTCTTATACACCCATGAGAAAATGCTCTTTTTTCTCTTTTAAAGAGTGATTTAGACTGTGTATCATGTATGTATACAGCATGTTTGTTCGGGAAGATGAACTTCATACGACCCAAACCATTTTTAAGTGAAGGTACTTGCACAAGTTTATAAGGAATGTACCCTTTCCCATCTCTAGGATATTTAGACCAGTCTACAGTTGCGGGGTTTACTTTAGGTGAACGTAAATCATAAGAGTCTTTATGTAACTCCATACCCTTTGCCGCTACCCATCCTGGATTTGCTTTTATTTTAGGAATATATGATTTTCGCATGATAGAATCAGGTACATTCCACTGTGGATTTATCTGTACGTATTTCATACGTTCTGAAAAAACAGGTGTTTGCATGTTGGGTTTACCAACTATAACTCTTGATTTTAAAACTGTTTTATCATTTTCTATGACACGCAACTGAAACTCTGGTATATTTACAAGTGTATAATGTGTACCCATCATTGGTTTCATTAGTTTCGTTCTTTCTATATTTAAACGTATCTTTTTCAAATGTTCAGGGTTAACATCTTTACTTTTACGTAAAATATTATACTTTTCTATAAGTGCATTGAACTGTGGTGTTGTAGGTATATACGGTTGTAAAATCTGTTCTATACTTTGCCCAGCTTTAAGTTTCATTTGAATGTCTGATGCTTTTACTTTTTGATAGTTTACACCAAAATACGTATCTATATCTCTGGCTCTTTTTGCTCTTTGAGATGCTTTAAAACTTTTCATATTTATACATGAATTTGCAAGGTTATTCGTATACGCTATAAGAAGTTTAGTCATAAGCTTTGTATTGCCAGAAGACTTCACTTGCTCATAAAGCTTCTTTTGATTACACAAAGACATATATTTGTCTGTTTTCAAGATACTTAAAAACTCACTTTTTTGTCCATATCTCCACCCCTCACTGTCTGGTGTCCCTACACATCCACTCAATACTATAGCTATGGCCATGGTAAATAAAATCTTAAGTTTCATTATTCTCTTCCCTTTTAACATATACGTTATATATTTAGAACCCCTAGTGTATCAACTGCTTGTCAAAAAAAGTCAATTTTCCTTCACAAATACTTTTTAATCCCATTTGCACAACAATATGCAGACGAAAATGCCCACTGAAAGTTATACCCCCCAAGTCTCCCCGTCACGTCCAATACTTCTCCTACAAAATAAAGTCCTTGTACTTTTTTACTCATCAACGTTTGTGCTTCCACTTCATCTGTGCAGACACCCCCTTTTGTTACCTCTGCTTTAGCGTAACCAAAAGTCCCTGCTGGTGCAAACTGATAGTGATGAAGTATTTGAAGCTTTTGAAACTCAAGAGAAGTGAGTTCTACAAAAGATTTATCTTCTATCTTTAATTGTAGCAAAAATGCCTTAGTAATGCGTTTTGCCAACGGTAAAACAGAGGATATCTTTTTTTTATTACCTTTGAGTGACTTCCATGAAAAGTGTGGTAAAAAGTCAATCTCAAGGCGACCTTTCTCCCAGTAAAGTGAGGCGTCCAGTACCGATGGACCAGAAAGCCCTTTATGCGTAAAAAGTAAAGCACCTTCACACACGGCATCGTTCACTGTAATTTTTACTTCACAAGAAGCACCACTTAGCTCCTTAAAGAAAAACTGCTCTTTTTGTACTGTAAAGCCTACTAGTGCAGGAGCCATTTTTTTGATTGTATGCCCAAAGGACTCGGCTATGTCGTACCCTATACTGCTTGCTCCCAGTTTTGGAAAGCTAAGACCACCTGAAGCGACTACCACATATTTGGCTGTATACGTTTGCTTATTTGTTCTCACACTAAAGTATGCATCTCTCTTACTCACTTCTAATACTCTTTCCTTTAGTAACACTTTTTGCTTTTTAACCTGTTTTTCAAAAACATCTACCAACTGCGAGGATGAACGTTCGCAAAAATACTGCGTCTCTTTACGAATGACAGGAAAAAGCCTTTGTCTCTCTAACCAAAGGAGTAAGTCTGTTTGTGAAAAAGCCTTTAAACTTGGCCGCACAAAGTCACCATCAGCTAAAAAATACTCCACACCCATCTTTGTATTTGTAATGTTACACTTTCCCCCACCAGAGATGTGTATCTTCGTACCTAACTTAGTGTTCGCTTCTATAATGATGACAGTATTCTTTGGAAGTAAAGATGCAAGCATTAACGCACTAGCTCCTCCTCCTATGATGATGATTTCATATTTCATGGTAGAATTATATCTTATTACTTCATATACATTACAGTTAAACTACTATATTTATAGACAACCTAAAGTTCACAGATCTATTTACTGCTTGTGATACCAACTTTTGTGGAACGAATCATTAGGTTAAAGTATTCTATAAACATTTTTTTGATATGATAAAATATTAATTCATAAAGGACTTACTTATGTGTAAAGCCATATGGACTATTTTCATACTATCAACACTCATGTATGCTAACCTTTTTACCATTAGGGACAGACATGGTAAAGTTGTACATAATACAACCTTAGAGCACCATACAAATGATTATCTTTCACAAAGTGCCACAGACTACTCTTTTCAAGCTATATATGATGAACTCCACCGTGAAGAAAACTTAGCCCGTGCAGCACAGGCTGCAAAAAAAGCAGCCCAGCGTATAGCTCAAGTGAAAAAGAAGCTAGAGAAAAAAGGGGAAACCTACCACCTTACCCCAAAAGACAAAGAACAACTACTTGAATATGCCAAATACTTCAAAGGTGGAAAATATGTATGGGGAGGCACAACACCCAAAGGCTTTGACTGTTCAGGCTATGTACAGTTTCTCTACAAAAAGCACAACATCAACTTACCAAGAACAGCTTGGTCACAGTCTAAAAAGGGTGTATCTGTAAGTAAAGATGACCTTAAAAAAGGCGACCTACTGTTTTTCCTTACTGATAAAAAACGGGGTATTCCCATCACACATGTAGGTATCTACATTGGTGATGGAGAGTTTATACATGCAGCGTCAAAGAAAAAAGGGATTATCATTTCCCCTATATATAGTGGGTACTACGCAAAGAAATTTGTTTCTGCTAAAAGGGTATTAGCCCAAAGTTAACTAAAGACGTTGTAATTTCTTTAACCCCTCTTTGACAAGCATGCTTGTATCGCCTGTGCTTCCCGAGAGTGCTTTGCGTATGGCATCATTTTTAAAGCCTAAACTCTCCAAAGCCATCACCGCTTCACCTAACGCTCCTGCATTTTCACTGCTCTCATTGCCATCTACTATGAAGTCTGCCAATTCTACCAGTATGCGACTCGCTGCTTTTGGCCCTATGCCTGGAACGCGTTTGAGCATACTCACATCTTTAGAAGCCACGACCTTTGCAAAGGTCTCAGGCGTAAAAGTAGAACAAATGGCCAACCCTACTTTAGGGCCTACGCCGTTTATTTTCAGTACGGTGTCAAACATCTTTTTTTCGTTTAGGTCCACAAATCCATACAAATTACTACTGTCCTCACGTATGATTTGTGTGGTGAAAAGTTTTACTTTTTTGTCTTGTATGCCATTGGATGTATTTATGGATACATGCACTTCATAGATGATCCCATGCACATTGAGATGCACAAAAGTGGGGTCTTTTCGCTCAACTGTTCCTTCTATGCCTACTATCATCACTACTCCATTGTTAAATTTTGAAAAGTATAGCATGGTTTGAAAGGGGTTGTGGGAAAGTATGTCATTTTGTCATATTTTTTTCATTCCCACCAATAAACGGGAGGGGGAAAGGTAGAATCTATTTAACCTTCCGAGGCATCATAAACTTACCTAAGAATGCACTATTTGGCGCATCTGACGACCATGTATTAATGTGTAGTATATTTATAGCTCCACTGTCATTCACAATAATATCAAACACATTCCACCATGTATCATTGTTTGTTTGTCCAGCAGGAGGTGTAAAAATAGTTCTACGACCATCTAATACAAGTTCAACTCGAGCAGGGGAATCCGTAATTGTAGAGCTTCCAGAATAGTGATATACCGCATAATGATATGTACCCGCTTGAGGAAATTTCAATGCAGTAAATACTTCAGGTCCATAACTCATCGTATCATCAACATCTAAATTTGCAAATGGATTTTCAGTCAAGTTTCCTTTGTCGCTATACCAAACATGATAATCATTTGGTCCTATGACATGTGTATCTAAATCGCTTGGATTCTCACCCCATGTAAGTCGTACAGTCAAAGGCACATTCCCCAAGACAAGACAATCAGATAGGGAAACTGTACCTTGAGAGACACTAGTCTTAACTGTGTTAGAGACTTTTCCATAAGTTGAAGCATACACTAGTGATATACTATTCCTCATTGCACTTACACTAAAATTTCCATCACCATTAGTCATTGTTGATGTCATACCATTGTAATCAAAACCATTCATTATGACTACAGCACCTATTACTCTTGTGCCATTTTCATCTTCCACACATCCCTGTATAAACTCACTCTCATATAAATAATCTGCGTTCCAAGTAGAAAAGTGCGTTACGGTACCCTCATAGTATGTTTTATCTGAAGAAAGAGTTGCTATGCCCTCTTCAACCCATACTCCCTTAATCTCATCATAATAAAAAAGTGGAATACTATTTGGTGGAGTAACTCCACCTCTACTAGATACTGGTATCCTAACAATAGCACTATCTCCATTATTAAGATTCAAAGAGTCTCCATTGGTGTCTGAAAAATTAACAGTCATCGCGCCATAACTAGCTATAGGATCCCCGCCACTTATAGTCATATCTCCTGGCATTAAATTAATATCTAATGCAGGATTAATGGTTGTGAGTTCTGCTGTAATATCTTCCGTAGGAGTATTTCCAGCAGAGTCTACAAGTGAACTTGGAGCAATAGTTACTGTTGCTGAAGATCCTGGCACTTGAGCAGTAAATCCGGTTACGGCATCAAATTGTCCCGTAAATTCAACTGGCAAGAGACTCAAATCTTGTGTTACCTCACGGATAGTATCAGATAATCTTGTTATCTTGCTTGTAGGCGCAAACCCATTTTTGCTAACAGATACTACTATTCTAGTTGCATTTGAAATACCTGCTAATATATATGAACCATCTGCAGCTGTTGTAACCACCTTTCCCCCAGTTTTAACTGTCGCTCCCTCTAGCCCAACACCTGTTTTATAGTTTATAACCTTGCCTGTTATTTTACCTGAAGGAGCAGTTTCATTTCCGCAACCTATGAATTGCAAAAATAATACACTCAAACTTAATATTAGTAAAATTCTTTTTTTCATCAATTTATCCTTTTTAAAACCGCTAATATTATGAAGTATAACAAAATTCGAGTTAAAGGTTCTCATCTGTAAATACCCTTAAATTTCACTAATCAAAATTTTACAAAATATGTTTTCAAAAATAAATACTTGAAAATATCTAAATCTCATATAAACATTACGCTAAAATACATACAATTATAATTTAGGGGAAATCGTGCGTTTAAAATCCATCTTCACCAACAGCTTTGGCATACTCATCTCACGCATTACAGGCTTAGGGCGTGATGTGCTTATGGCTTCTGCTCTTGGGGCTTCCGTATGGTCAGACATGTTTTTTGTTGCCTTTAAACTGCCTAACCTTTTTAGACGTATCTTTGCAGAGGGTGCATTTACACAAGCGTTTATGCCTTCTTTTATAGCCTCTAAACACAAAGGTGTCTTTGCCACAGCTATCTTTTTGCGTTTTTTACTTTTTTTAACAGCTTTTTCTTTGCTCATTACCTTTTTTCCAGAACCCATCACTAAGTTACTTGCATGGGGTTGGGACGCTGAGCTTATAGCCAGTACTTCTCCTATGAGTGCCATAAACTTTTGGTACTTAGACCTCATCTTTGTGGTGACATTTTTAGCCACCCTGCTTCAGTACAAAGAACACTTTGCGACCACCGCCATGTCTACCGCTCTACTTAACATCGCCATGATAGTTGCCCTTTGGCTCTACATGAAAGAAGACCCAAAAACAGTGGCCTATGCACTAAGCTTTTCTGTACTCATAGGTGGGGCTTTACAAGTACTTGTACATCTCATAGCCATCAAGAAATTTAACCTACATAAAATACTCTTAGGCGGATGGAAATACCGTAAACAAAAAGATGTCGCAGAAGAGAAAAAACACTTTAACACACTTTTTTTACCAGGCATACTGGGGAACTCTACCCCTCAAATCTCTGCATTCATTGACACTATACTTGCAACCTTTCTCATGACTGGGTCTGTCTCGTATCTTTTTTATGCCAACCGTGTGTTTCAGTTACCCCTTGCCATCATCGCCATAGCTACTGCCACTGTACTCTTCCCTGCAGTTTCTAAAGCACTTAAAAATAACGATGAACTCTCTGCGTATGCCAATCTAAACAAAGCATTTTGGCTTCTTAGCTTTTTACTAGGAGCTTCCATGATAGGAGGCATCGTTCTGGCTGAACCCATAGTATGGCTTTTATTTGAGCGAGGAAAGTTTGGTCTCTCTCAAACATTAGAGACGGTAAACGTCTTGCAGATGTACATGGTAGGTCTGCTTCCCTTTGGACTGTCCAAACTCTTTTCACTCTTTTTGTATGCCTCACACAGACACATGAAAGCAGCCAAAATTGCAGTGTACTCACTTGTGACTTCTGTGAGTGCATCACTACTTCTTATGCACCCTATGGGAGCATCTGGTTTGTCATTAGCAGGAAGCATAGGAGGTTTTGTGTTACTGTTTTTTACGGTAAGAGAAGTAGGTACACAAAGATTTTTAGACATTATAAAATCTAAAAAGTCACTCTACTTCGTAGTCTTTATGGCTCTGTTTTATGTACTCGTGTATTTACTCAATGGATGGCTCTTAACACTCATTAGATAAATTTGCTATAATCACAATACTTTAAAACCTAAGGGTATACCAAATATGTACATTTACGACAGCGTCAAAAAAAAGAAACTTCCTTTTGAGCCCATAGAAAAAAACAAAGCGTCTATCTATGTGTGTGGACCTACAGTCTATGATGATGCACACCTTGGACATGCACGCTCTAGCCTAGCCTTTGACTTACTCTCTCGTACACTACAAGCCCATGGCTATGATGTCACTCTAGCTAAAAACTTTACCGATATTGATGACAAAATCATCAAAAAAGTAGAAGAGACTGGTAAAAGTATGAAGGAGATAACCTCTTTTTATATAGACAGATACCAAGAAGAGATGGACGCTCTTAGCATAAAACGAGCTAACATAGAGCCAAAAGCCACAGAGTCTCTACAAGCCATAGAAGCAATGATACAAAACCTCATAGACAAAAACGTAGCCTATGTTATCTCCACGGGAGATGTCTACTTTGACACTTCTAAAGATGCACAGTATGGTTCTATCTCCCACCGTGTAGCAGAGGATGAATATGCTCAAAGCCGTGTAGAACATGTGAGCGAAAAAAGAAACCCAAAAGACTTTGCATTATGGAAAGCATGCAAAGGCTCTGAGGACATCTGTTTTGACACAGCATTTTCACGTGGTAGGCCAGGCTGGCACATAGAGTGCTCTGCCATGATAGAAAAACATTTTACGGGTGATGAAAACTATAGCATAGACATACATGGGGGAGGAGCTGACCTACTCTTCCCTCACCATGAAAATGAAGCAGCACAATCTCGTTGTACCACAGGACATGAGCTCGCCAAATACTGGATGCATAACGGTTTTGTACAAATAGACGGAGAGAAGATGTCAAAGTCACTTGGTAATAGCTTTTTTCTCAAAGATGCACTTGATCTTTATGATGGAGAAGTACTACGTTACTACCTAAACTCCGTACACTACAGAAACGACTTTAACTTTTCGGAAGTTGAGTTACAACTCAACAAAAAACGCTTAGATAAACTCTATAGACTTAAAAAACGTGTGACTCCAGGCAAAGCAAGTACAGCAAACAAAAAGTTCAGACAATCCTTGCTAGATGCTATGGGAGATGACCTCAATATATCTATAGCACTCTGTGTTATCGATGAGATGATAGCCACAACAAATGATGCTTTAGATATAGACCAAAAAAATAAAGCACTCAAAAAAGAGACCTTAGCAAATATTGCATTTATCGATGAACTGCTTGGCTTTGGAGGCAAAGAGCCATTCTCTTACTTTCAAATAGGTGTCGATGAAGCACTCAAAAAACAAATAGAAACTATGCTTATAGACAGAGCCGAAGCCAAAAAAGAAAAAGACTTTGCACGTTCAGATGATATACGTAATGCCTTACTTGACTTAGGTATCTCCATTATGGACACAGTAGATGGCACACTTTGGGAAAAAGCATAAATCATGAAAGACCTTTTAAGACAGTATATTCCTTACCTCTCTGGCTATAAAAAAGAGTTTTTCTTTGCTGTGCTAGGTATGCTAGCAGTGGCCATGGGTACAGCAGGCACAGCACAACTCATAAAACCTGTACTTGATGATGTCTTCATAAACAAAGACATGGAGATGTTAAAACTCATGCCTTTTTTACTCGTTGGTGTTTTTGCACTCAAAGGCATAGGTGGATATATACAAACCTACTACACTTCATACATCGGTCAAGACGTAGTGAGAAAACTAAGAGACAAGCTCGTCTCTCACCTGACGTACCTAGATATGCAATTTTTCAAAACCATACACACAGGAGAACTACTCTCACGTGTAACAAGTGACATCTCACGCATTCAAGTAGTCGTTGCCAATATCATACCTGACCTCATTCGTGAGTCTTTGACCATACTTGCACTGACAAGCTATGTCATTTATGAGAGTCCTAAACTTGCTTTTTACTTTCTCATCATTATGCCTCTTGCTATTTTTCCTCTCACAAGACTGGCAAAACGTATGCGTAAGTACTCTAAACTTTCTCAAGAAAGCACCGCTGACATGACAACAAGGCTAGGAGAAATACTCTCTAACATTGAAGTCATTAAGTCCAACTCTACACAAGCCTACGAACAAAAACGCTTTGCAAAAGAAAACCAAAATGTCTTTAAGTTCATCATGAAACAAATCAAAACAAATGCCCTCATCTCCCCAATCATGGAGATACTAGGTTCTATTGCCATTGGACTTGTTATCTATATAGGAGGTAAAGAAGTCATAGATGGACACATGACTGTAGGTGCTTTTTTTGCCTTTGCCACAGCACTTTTCATGCTCTACACTCCCATAAAGCGTCTCTCCTCACTTTACAACAAAGCACAAGATGCCATCACTGCAAACACACGTATGCATGAACTCCTTGACACCAAAGCATCCATAAATTCTGGGGAACTTGACTTGTCTCAAAACATAGACTCTATCAAGTTTGAAGATATATCTTTAGAGTATGAAGAGACACCTGCACTTCATAACATCTCTTTTGAAGTGAAAAAAGGTGAGTCTGTAGCTCTAGTAGGCAATTCTGGTGCAGGGAAAAGTTCATTGGTAAACTTACTGGTACGTTTTTATAATCCAAGTACAGGACAAATACGCATAAACGATGAGGACTATACAAACTTCACTCTAAAATCTCTACATAAGAAAATAGCCTATGTCACACAACGTATTTACATTTTTAATGACACTATCGCTGCCAATGTAGCCTATAGCCAAGAGATAAATGAAACAAAAGTAAAAGAAGCCTTGAAAAAAGCTTATGCCATGGAGTTTATAGAAAAATTTGAAGATGGCATATTTACAAAACTCTCTGAAAATGGTAATAATCTTTCAGGTGGACAAAGACAGCGTATTGCTCTTGCACGTGCACTTTACAAAAATCCAGATGTACTCATACTCGATGAAGCAACATCTGCACTAGACAATAAAAGTGAAGCACTCATACAAAAAGCACTCCATGCTCTCAAAGGACAAATAATAACATTCACAGTTGCACATAGACTTAGTACAATAGAAGATGCAGATACCATTTTAGTTTTTGAAGATGGGGAAATCATCAGTAGCGGATCACACAGTGCTTTGCTTAAAAATTGCCCCAAATATAAAAAGTTATCAACACATACTTTGTAAGAGCTTTTTAACACAAATATAGATAGTATTACAACAATTAGATTATCTATAAATTTCGGAGACCTTTATGTCAAAACTTATTGTGCTACTTACTTTTTTCGTTACTGCACTTTTTTCAAACCAAGCATCTGAAAGTTTTTCTTTTCTTGGTCTAACCACTACACAAAATAATATAGATTTTACAAATATATCAAACATACAAAGTGAAGAAGAAGTACTTGTCGGTTTTCGTTATGGAGAGCAAACTATAAAATGGCGTACAATGTTTACATTTTCTGGGAACAAAGAAATCCAAGAACTTACGCTAGAAATAGACAAAATTCTTCTAGACGATATGTTTGGATACCCTGAAGTAAGGCCCTATTTAGGTGCAACGATAGGATACTTAAATTATAAAAATGATACTCTTGTAGAGGAAAATGGATATTACTATGGAGGTACCTTTGGTTTTCTTATCTATCTTACTGATACTATAGACTTAGATATCTCTTACCATTATAAAAGAGTGGAAGATATGGAACCTTTGGACAGTATGCGAGGTCCATCTATTGGTGTCCACTATTTTTATTGATATTTAGCTATAATTACTTCATTAATTGCATTATGCAAATCGGAGATTATAGTGTCATTTTTTTCTTACTCTACCCTCAAAAAACTACTCTTTAAACTACAACCAGAAACTGCACATACCGTAGTTGGACTTGGGCTAAGAACAGCTTCTCATTTTCCTATACTTTTACGTTTGTTTTCTAAGCACTATTTTGTAACCCATCCTAGTTTAAAACAAAACATTTTTGGTAAAACATTTCAAAACCCTGTAGGTCTTGGTGCAGGATTTGATAAAAATGGACAATACATCACTGCCATGCCTACCATGGGTTTTGGATTTACTGAGATCGGTACTGTGACACCCAAACCTCAAAAAGGAAATCCCAAGCCAAGACTTTTTAGACTTGTAGAAGACCAAAGCATCCAAAATGCTATGGGCTTTAACAACAAGGGCTCATACTATATGCTCCAACAACTCAAAAAATTGTACTTTTTTGATTTTCCTTTAGGCATTAATATCGGTAAAAATAAAGTCACTGCTGAAAATGAAGCACTAGATGACTATAAACTACTTTTTAAAGCCTTTAAAGACAAAGGTGATTACATTGTTATTAATATCTCTTCTCCTAACACTCCGGGTCTGAGAGACTTACAAAATGAAAGCTTTATTAAGGCTATTTTTAAAATGGGAAAAGAGATTACAACGCAACCCATACTACTTAAAATTGCACCAGATATGGAAGCCAAAGATGCAGTCACACTTTGTAAAGTAGCCGTCGATGCTGGAGCAGATGGTATCATAGCAACCAATACAACGATAGACTACTCTCTTACCCCTCATGCTAAAGATTTTGGTGGTATTTCTGGTGCCCTTCTTTCCGAAAAATCTTACCAACTCTTTTCTGCCATAGGAAAAGAACTTTATGGTAAAACCTTACTCATCTCAGTGGGAGGCATAGACTCTTCCCAAGATGTCTATAGACGCATAAAAGCAGGAGCATCACTGGTACAAATCTACTCTATGCTCATCTATAAAGGACCCACTTTGGTTAAAGAGATAAATGAAGGACTCATTAAACTTTTACAAAAAGATGGATATAACCATATTAGCGAAGCTATAGGTGCTGACTGGAAAACACAGTCATGAAACTTCTAGCAACCATACTCATATTAACAGGAATCTTAGTGGCAAACTCTTTACCAAAACATTTTACAAAGACATTAGACAACGGTATGCAAATTGTTATTATACCTATGAACAACGACTCAGGCGTCATCACCACAGATATCTACTATAAAGTAGGAAGCCGTAATGAAGTCATGGGTAAAACAGGTATCGCTCATATGCTTGAACACCTTGCATTCAAATCTACAGATAAACTTAAAGAAGGTGAATTTGACCGCATCGTAAAAAGCCGTGGTGGCGTAAACAATGCAGCGACTGGATTTGACAAAACACACTACTACATCAAAACTGCAAGTAAAAACCTAAGTATAACACTGGATTTGTTTGCAGAACTTATGCATAACCTCAAACTAACCGATGTTGAGTTTCAAAAAGAGAGAGATGTTGTAGCAGAAGAGAGAAGACTAAGAACAGATAACAACCCAATGGGCTACCTCTATTTTAGACTTTTTAACACACATTTTACATATCACCCATACCACTGGTTACCTATAGGATTTATGGAAGACATACTCTCTTGGAAAATTGAAGATATCAGAGACTTTTACAAGCGTTACTATCAACCAAGCAATGCCATTTTAGTTGTCGCTGGAGATATCGATGAAAAGAGAGTATTTGAGGAAGCTAAAAAGCATTTTGGAAGCATCAAAAATAAACATGAAATTCCAAAAGTGATTGCCGTTGAACCTAAGGTAGATGGTGCAAAAAGAGCTATATTACATAAAGAGAGTAACAAAGTAGATACGTTGGCTATTGCCTATAGCATTCCAGATTATGAAGACGATGACCAAGTAGCACTTTCTGCTATTTCTCATATTTTAAGTTCAGGAAAAAGTTCTTGGTTTGAAAAAATAATTGTGAACGAAAAACAACTTGCAAACCAAATCTATGGGTACAATATGGAACTAACTGATCCTGGTATATTCCTCGTTATGGCTATGTGTGCACCAGATGCAAATGTTTCAGAACTTGAAAAAGAGATACTTATACAACTTGAAAACATTAAAAAGGGCAAAGTAACACAAGCAGAACTTGACAAAGTAAAAATCAACACAAAATCTGAATTTGTCTACTCTCTAGAAAGCTCTTCATCGGTTGCAGGACTTTATGGAGACTATTATGTAAAAGGAAATATTCAGCCTTTACTTGAATATGAAGAGAAATTAGATAAAATAACACTCAAAGATATTTCAGACACAGCAAAAAAGTATTTTGACCATAACTTTTCTACCACTGTGATACTGAAAAAAAATTAGGAATGCTCGTATGAATAACTACATAACAGGTGCAACAACTGCACTTATTACGCCATTTAAAAATGGAAAACTTGATGAAGCAACTTTTGCCGCACTCACGCAAAGACAGATAAACAATGGCATAGATGCTGTATGTCCTGTAGGTACTACAGGCGAGTCTGCAACACTGAGTCATGATGAACATAAAAGATGTATAGAGATAGCTGTAGAAATCTGTAAAGGTACAAAAACAAAAGTGCTTGCAGGTGCAGGTTCTAATGCCACTCATGAAGCAATAGACATAGCAAAACACGCAGAGCACTGTGGTGCAGATGCTATATTTTCAGTGAGTCCTTACTATAACAAGCCAAGTCAAGAAGGACTTTACCAGCACTATAAAGCCATAGCAACTGCGGTAAAAGTGCCATTTATGCTTTACAATGTACCAGGACGTACAGGGGTAGACATACTCCCAGATACGGTTAAAAGACTGTTTAATGATGTCGAAAATATTATGGGTATCAAAGAAGCAACAGGTTCTATAGAACGTACTGTTGAACTTCTTGCAAAAGTACCTGACCTCTATGTATTCTCTGGAGATGATGCCATAGACTTTCCTATACTCGCCAGTGGAGGTAAAGGAATCACCTCTGTGACTGCAAATCTTTTACCAGATATGAAAGCAGAACTTGCTCATGCAGCACTTCAAGGTGATTTAGCAAAATCAAAAGCCATTAACGACACACTTTTTGAAATCAATAAAGTACTTTTTTGTGAAAGCAATCCTATTCCTATAAAAGCCGCCATGTATATAGCTGGTCTTACTGATACACTAGAATATAGATTGCCACTTGTTGAACCAAGTAGTGAAAATATGAAAAAGATTGAAACTGTTATGAAAAAATACAACATTGTAGGAGTTGCGTAATGTCAGATATGAAAGGTAAAACACTTGTCATCACAGGTGCCACCAAAGGTATAGGAAAAGCAGTTGCAGAAAAGTTTGCACAAAATGGTGTAAATATAGCATTTACCTATAACTCTAACGAAGAAGTTGCAAACAACATTGCAAAAGACTTAACAAGTAAATATGGGATTAAAGCCAAAGCCTACCCTCTTAACATATTAGAACTTGATGAGTTTAAGACACTATTTCAAGCCATAGATGAAGACTTTGACAGGGTAGACTTCTTTGTATCTAATGCGATGATTTACGGCCGTCCAGTGGTAGGTGGCTATGGTAAATTTATGAAAATAAGACCTAAAAAAGGTTTAACGAATATCTTTACCGCAACCGTAGGTGCTTTTGTACGAGGAAGCCAAGAAGCAGCAATACGCATGGAAAAGGTAGGAGGTGGTGCTATAGTAACACTCTCTTCAACAGGAAACCTTATATACATAGAAAACTATGCAGGTCATGGTACTAACAAAGCAGCTGTAGAGGCTATGAGCCGTTACGCTGCAGTAGAACTAGGAGAAATGGGTATAAGAGTCAATGCCGTCTCTGGTGGCCCCATAGATACAGATGCACTCAAAGCATTTACCAACTATGAAGAAGTAAAAGCAGAAACCATTAAACGCTCAGCTGTCAACAGAATGGGAAGCCCAGATGACTTAGCTGGTTCAGTCTATTTCCTCTGTACACCTGAGGCATCCTGGATTACAGGTCAGACATTAGTGGTTGATGGTGGAACAACGTTTAGATAATTCGAAATCAATACCTCACAAAAGGAACATGTATGTCTAAATCTAAAATATTCAATATACCTAATATTTTAGCATTCATACGCCTACTATTAGCTCCCTTGATGTTTGTCTTGCTTATCAATCAAGATTCATCTCTCTTTGAAAATATCCACCCTTCATGGCTTAACTATTTTGCAGCTTTTATTTTTGTACTAGCCTCAGCTACAGATTTTTTTGATGGCTACATAGCACGTACATTTAACCAAGTGACCACACTAGGTAAAATACTAGACCCACTTGCAGACAAGATGCTGACACTCGCTGGTTTTTTAGGCTTAATGATGATTGGTTCTGTATCACCTTGGGCTGTATTTCTCATTATTACTAGAGAGTTATTTATCACTGGTCTTCGTGTATCTGCTGTAGCTGAAGGCATAGATATCGCTGCATCATGGATGGGAAAAGTCAAAACAGTTGTCCAGATGATCGCTATAGGTTTCTTACTTATGGGTTGGGTAGGAGGAGAGCTTCTATTATGGTTGGCAGTCTTTTTAACACTCTACTCTGGCTATGAATACGTACGAGACTTTTTTAAAAATATTTAAATCCATACTGATTAATTTTTAATCAATAACTTGTTTACTTTTCATTAATCTTATGTTATCATACATTTTCAACATACATAAACTCAAGGAAATACCATGAAACTCACAAAATTAAGTCTAGTAACAACACTAGCAATTTCAGCAGCCTTTGGTGGTGGTGATATAGTAGCCCCCGTTGAAGCGGTTATAGTTGCTCCAGTAATCGAAGCAAAAAGTGCAACGACTATTGCAGGAAAAGCATCACTTATCTATATAACTAATGATGGACAAAGTAATGGAGATATGTTCTCAAAAGAGGCTTCAGAAAGTGCTGCGGCTATTACACTTGATGTTACCCATAATATCTTAGATAATGTAAGTGCTAACTTTACTGCTATTGGATTTACAAGTCTCGGAGATACTTTTGGAAATGGTACGGATACATGGACAGGTGGTTTTCTAGATGGTATTGAGACAGATGCCTATTTCAATGTAGCGAATCTTACAGCTACATATGCAGATACAACACTTATAGCAGGTCGTCAATTGCTTGGAACACCAATGATTCAAGGGTACGATTGGCTCATAGCTCCAGGTTCTTTTGAGGCTTATACACTTGCAAATAATTCTATAGAAAATCTCACACTCGTTGCATCATACGTGGCAAAACACAGAGCAAATAACAGTGGTAGTACTTTTACAGATTTAACGGGTGATAACTGGACAGTTGGTGCAACCTATGACAATAGTATTACTGCAAATATATGGTATTACAATATTGAGCATGGGAATTACACACAAGTCTATGCTGATGCAGGATATACTTTTGGAGGATTCAAAATAGAAGGTCAATATGTCACAACCATGTTTGATACTGGATTTGGCACAGATTCAAGTGTTTTTGGGGCAAAAGTATCAACATCTGTTATAGGAGTAGATTTAAGTGCAGCATACAACAAATTTATAGATGGAAATACCGCTTATCTAGGATGGAATGGACTTTATACAAACTCATGGAACACCACAGTTGCTAACCAGTACAATAGTGCAGATTTAGATGCCTTTAAAGTGGAAGCTTCTACAACGATTGCTGGTATTAATGCCTTAGTCTCTTATGCTGACTTTGATAATGGTCATGAACTCAATGTCATTGCAGGATATGATATAACTAATGCAGTAGATGTTTCACTTATCTATTCAGATACACAATATAATGCAGTAAACGCAACATCAACGGGTGTACTTGAATTTTATGCAAATTACAAATTTTAATCTTGATAACTCTCCAAAAGAGAGTTATCCTCTTACACTATTAACACCATACTTTCAATAATCTTTCTACATATGCTTTTGCACGTTGTAAGGCATTTTTATTTTCTTCGGATAATTTACCCTCATGTGACATCGGTATAGTGATAAAATCCTGAATATGATTCACTAGTCCTTGCGTCTCTTCTATCGTACGTAATGATGTCGTTTCAAACTCAGAAAGTTTATTTTTACCTTCTTCAAAATAAAAAATACGTTCAAGTTTTCCTTTTTGTTCATTCAGAAGTATTTCATAATCTTTTAACACTTTAACTGCTTCATTGATATGTGCATCCACTCTGTCCATCTCTGCTTTACAGTTACTTTTTTGTGTAATGTATTTTTGTGTTTCTTTCATTTGTTTTTGAGCAAAATGAAGGTTAGCACTACTTTTAAGTACAACACGTATAGTATAAATTAAGGCCATCACTGTTAAAACAGCAGTACCAACAACAACTCCACCTACCACAGGATCTTCAGTTTGTCCTACTTGTGTACCAAACCAGCCAAATAATGTTTGAAGCGTTTCATTTGAAGGTACTTTACTTATATCTAATGTCATCCCTAACTTTTCAGTTGCCCAATACACTAATCCAATCAATGTAACAGCTCCTCCTAAAAAAGAAAGTAAAAAACCTGTAAACCGTCCAGAACGCACATCTTTTAGTACAAAAGGCTTAACATCATCTTTTGCTTCAAAAACTTTATTCTCTTCTTCAATTTTATAGTCTTGTATCTGAATATCATCTAACCTGGAAAGCAAGGTCTTCACTTCATCTAAACCCCCTACTTTTAATGCTTTTACAGCTTCTATATATTCATGTATGTCTTTTTCAAGTAAAATTTTACAGTCTTGCAACTCATTTTCACTTTTCCTTACAATACTTTTTGCCTCATCAACAAGCATTTTAGCTTCTTGATGCTTTTTTAACTTTTTTTCTTGTGAAGTGAGTGCTTTGCTATCTTCAATTACTTTCTCTATATCCAAATCTATTTTATTTTCTTCTTCCATGGAAAAATCCTTTTTTCTTATATCACAATTCTATCAAAATATTTCATTAATTTTTAAATAGATTATCAATAATTTAACATCCTTATAAACTATTTACTACACTTAGCTATAATTTCTAAAAAATAGAGGATATTTATGAGTATTTTAATTGCTATTGCTGTTTTATCGATACTGATATTTTTTCATGAATTAGGTCATTTTACAGCTGCTCGATATTTTGGTGTACAAGTAGATGTATTTAGTATAGGCTTTGGTAAAAAAATCTACTCTAAAATGATAGGGAAAACCCAGTGGAGTATCTCTGCCATACCTCTAGGTGGCTATGTTAAGATGAAAGGTCAGGATGATACTGACCCAAATAATAGGGGTCGGAGTGTTGCAAAATCAACTCAAGGAGTGGATTTTCATACACCTGACTCCCCACAATATGATGAAGACTCCTATAATACTAAAAAACCTTGGCAACGTATCATTATACTCTTAGCGGGTCCCTTTGCTAACTTTTTACTGGCTTTCATTCTCTACTTATCTATTGCAAACCTTGGTGTACCAAAACTACTACCTCATGTAGGAACTGTAGGTGAAGATACTCCTGCTATGACAGCTGGCTTACTTAAAGGCGATAAACTACTCCAAATCAATGGAGAAAATATTGCCTATTGGGAAAACATAGGCAAAACTATAGAAAAGTCAACAGGTGAAATAACATTAGTCATAGATAGAAATGAAACTTTAGTCCCCCTCTATATCACCCCAGAAATCATAGAAGATAAAAATATTTTTGGAGAAAAAATAACCAGACGTATTATAGGTATAAGCCCTTCTGGTGAAAAAACTACAGTATCTTTTAGACTCTTTGAGGGCATAGACTATGCATGGGAAGAGACCAAAAAAGCTTCTTTACTCATAGTACAGTCTGTCCAAAAACTTCTCACAGGCGTAGTAGGTTCCGATAAACTAGGTGGCATCATTACCATTGTTGATGTGACTGCTCAAGCTAGCCATGCGGGTATTGTTGCTCTATTTTTCTTTACTGCACTCATTTCGGTAAACTTAGGGGTACTTAACCTTCTGCCTATCCCTGCACTTGATGGTGGGCATATCATGTTTAACCTTTATGAGATGATTACACGTAGAGAACCCAGTGAAAAAGCTATCTATGTTCTTACATTGGCAGGATGGGTATTACTCTTTGGACTTATGGGTTTAGGATTGTATAATGATATCAACAGACTTTTGGAGAAATAAATGAGCATATTAGATAAAGAACAATTACGAGCAAATTTAGATGAAATCATATGGAATATTGAACAAGCACGTATCACGGTCAGTGAGCACAACATCGTTAAACTTGTAGCAGTGGGAAAATACACTGAGCTTGAAAATATATCTACACTATATGATTTAGGACAACGTGCCTTTGGAGAAAATCAAGTACAACAACTAAAAGAGCGTTCTTCTGCATTGCATGCCCTACCTTTAGAATGGCATATGATTGGCTCTTTACAAAAAAATAAAATCAATAATCTCATAGATTTACACCCCACTCTTATGCACTCTTTAGATAGTCTAGAATTAGCCAAAGAACTTAACAAAAAGCTAGAAAATAAAACACGTAAAATGAACTGCCTTCTTCAGATAAATGCGGCCAATGAAGCTACAAAGTCTGGTTTTTCTGTCAGCGAATCTTTAGAGATGTACCAAACCATACAAGAAAGCTGTCCCAACATCAAACTTAAAGGGGTCATGACCATCGGTGCACATACAGACGATACAAAGCTTATACAGAAAAGTTTTGAGGCTACCTATGATGTCTATTCAAAACTAAAGCAAGAAGGTATCACCTACTGTTCTATGGGGATGAGTACTGATTATGAACTGGCCATTAGGTGTGGCTCAAATCTTGTTCGTATAGGCTCATCTCTTTTTAAATAATATATACTTTAAGTTTTTTTTCAAGAAATATAATTATACTTAATAATATAGTATTACTTAAAGGAAAACAAATGTTTAATTTAAAAGAAGTCAAAGCACACTGTGATGTGCCATGTGGTATATATGATCCAATCATAGCTCAAATAGCCGCTCTTTCGGTAGTAAGAATGATAGACCTTATGAATGCAGCTGAAGGTGATGGTACAGCCTACCATAACGACATGGCAAGATATGTCGCTGTCAAAGAGTCTGAAGCCATTAAATGTAAAAATGAAATAGCTATTATTTGGGGTGATTTTATTAAACCTCCACAAATTTCAGAAAATGCAGAGATTCATACTATCGTACACAATATCATGATGCTAGGTGGAGCTGCGAAACAGCATGCTTCTCGCGATAAAGCAATGGAGCTCTTAGCAGAAGTAACTAAGTTTGCAGAGATATTCTGGAAAATAAAAGGTGTCAAAACAAAAGTAGCAAAATCACCTTACGCACCTAATGAAGATGTCGTATATCCTGTACTATAATGCTACAGATTTTTAAAATATCTGGTGACTCTCTTTATCCATTTTATAAAAATGGTGAGAGAGTTATTTGCCGTAAAATCTTTTCTAAAACCAATATACATATAAACGATACTGTTGTTTTTAAAAAAGACTCTTATAGTATCATGATAAAAAAGGTAAAGCTGATTGAAAATGATGCTTACTTTGTAGAAGGGACAGACCCCTACAGCATTGACAGTAGAAATTTTGGGGCTCTTACACAAAAAGAACTCAAATATAAAGTCTTATTTAAGTTCTGATTTTTATGAAGCAATAGCTTCTTTACAGTCAGCACAAACCCCATAAAGGTTTATTTGTTGTTTAGAGAGTGAGAAGTTCTCTTCTTTAGTCATGGAAATAAATACTTCATCTGCATACACGTTATGTGGTCTATCTTCAACTTCTCCACATTCTGTACATACCAAATGAATATGATCAACTTTAACAAGCTCATATTTTGACTTTTTTCCTTCTATAGGTACTTCAGCGAGTACCCCATTGTCTACCATGAGTATGATATTTTTATATACAGTTGCTAGTGAAAGTGAAGGATGTGTCTTTACTACCTCTTCATAAATACTGTCTATAGACATATGTCCATAAGACTCAATACTTTCTAGTATATGCATCCGTTGGAATGTTGCTTTAAGCCCACTCTCTTTGAGAAGTGCCGCATAATCTGTCATAGTCTCTCCCTTAGAGATAATTTATATAGTTAAATCTATCATCATAGGCTTAACTATATTCCCACAAAAGTGGGAACAATAAAGCTGACTACAGTTTATCTGCATTCTTATCAAGGTACTCAGCAACACCATCTGTTGTAGCTTTCATACCTTCATCACCTTTTTGCCAACCTGCAGGACATACTTCACCATGCTCATTAGTAAATAGCATTGTATCTACCATTCTAATCATCTCATCAATATTTCTTCCTAATGGAAGGTCATTAATTACTGCGTGTCTTACTGTACCATCAGCATCTATAAGGAAAGAACCTCTAAGTGCTACTGCATCGTCAAGAAGAACATCGTAATCTCTAGCAATTTGCTTAGAAAGGTCAGCGACTAAAGGCATATCAACTTTACCAATACCACCCTTTGCTACTGGCGTTTCTCTCCATGCGAAGTGTGAAAATTGGCTATCTACAGATACACCAATGATATTTACACCTCTTTCTCTAAAGTCTGCTGCTCTTTTAGAAAATGCAATGATTTCTGAGGGACATACAAATGTAAAGTCAAGTGGATAGAAGAAAAGTACTGCACCTTTTTCACCTAAGTTATCCATAAGATTAAAATCCTCAACTATTTGACCATTTGCAAGTACCGCTGCTGCTGTAAAATCTGGAGCTTTTTTTGTTACTAACATATTATTTTTTCCTTTTTAAATGATAATTATTATTTACAGAAGAATTTTATCGTAGTAAGTTTAAAGAGAGATAAATTTTATGTAGCATTATAAAAATAGCAGGTATATCCCTATCAAGAAGAGATTCTCGATAATGATAATTTTGTGACAGATTTATTATTGTCCTGGAGTGTCATACCCTTTAGCTACATCGTCAAGTACAAGAACCATATCTTCATTTCCTGTGCTAAAGATTTTTGTGCCACTATTAGGGTATATGGCTATCTCTGTAGCATCTCCTGTTCGTGGGTTATACCACCATGCTTTTATATTCTCACCCGATATGTTACCAAGATTAACAGTAATACTTCCACCTTTAGGTAGATAAATAAATGCATAACCAACACCTCTTGTAGCTATGGCATCTCCACTTTGTATTAGTGATTGATCTGGTACTCTATTTAATATAGGTCTACTTCGCATAAGCTTTACAAGGTATTCCATCTGAAGAGCTCCAGGATAATCTAATGCATCTCTCCATTCCACACCACCTGCATCACTATATGTTATTCCAGAGTCACCATCTCCAAGTTCATATTTTTGCCAAATAGAATGATGTCCATAAGTATGCCCAAAAGCCCCTGAAAAAAGCTGTCTATATGCAATCTCTCTAACATCATCAGAGGTAAACCTCTCCCCAACTATATCTGGATTAGAAAAACATGCATTGATGTTTTCATATCTCGGTTCTGCATCTAACACAGGCGTTCTTATAGAACTATATGCTTCTTTAAGTAATTTATTTGCATTTTCTTGCGTCCCACAATGCCCTGATTGTATCATGTGGAAATCTATCCATGATGCATCTTTGAACCATTGAGTTGAACTTTTTCCTCCAGAAGGGTGATAGGTAATTAAATGATCTGGGTCTACAATAGCATCTATTGTTTTACCCATAGCATCCCATGTCTTTTTTTTATCATATACTTCATCTCTATCAATATCACTATCACCGCCAACTACCCAAATAATATTTTCTCTATCTTTATATCGATTAGCTATAAAAGTAGCATACTCTGTAGCATTCTCTTCTCCTATAATGGCATTGTCCCATGAGGGTAATAAAGCTATGTAAAGTGTATGTTTTACTGCTTCATCAATAATAAAATCTATATGTTCCCAAAATTTCTCATTTGGTTTTGAAAAATAAGGTGTTTGATTAAGCTCAAAAGGTCTGTCACCATTTACATTTTCTAAAAAATACCTACTCATCATAACAGAGACTTGAATGACACTAAAGCCCTTCTCTTTTCTATCTTCCATATATTCCACAATATCATCTTTTGTAGATTTACTAGGCATTTTCCATGCCGTATCACCTTTCCAAAAGAAACCAGTCCCATCTGCGTATTGAAGCATACGATTATCCGATGATATTTTTAATGTACCAAGTTTATCTGAATTGATTAAATTGTTTGTATTGATTGGAGCACTTGGTGTACTTGTAGTGCTTGTAGTATCTCCATTATTAATTGTAGCACTCGTTCCACACGCACTTAATAAAAATAATAAACTTACCACTAGCATACTATCTATAGTTCTTATATGTTTATTCATAATGATTGCCTTTCAAAATATAACTCAAATCATAGGATAATATTATTACAAAGTAATATCCAAATTCAACAACATTATATCCTTAACTGCGTTAATCCATTGTTACCTTAAAAGACAAATGTAACTTAATATTACAACCTTAATCTGCTGATAACAATCCAAATCTTTGTATAAACTCCTGGTCAATATTAATCAACCCTTTGTTTTGCAATCTATCCAACACCTTTTTCGTACAAAATGTATCTCCAGGCCATTCTCTTTTGTAACCATCGTACCCATTTTTATTTGTAGCATCTATACAAATAAATGGTTCTAATGTCACATCTCTTTGTGCATCTATATTGTTGACCACTCTCCAGATGAGCATATAGGGATTTGTTAAATCATTATCTTTTTTATCTATTATAACCAATAGCTTAATGTGTTTTTGTAAAGCATAAAGCTTCACACTCAGTATTTTCATAGAAATTTTTTTGTCAACAGTTATGAGACAAATAGGGTTCTTAGTGTCTGACATATACTGCTTTAACTCCAAAATATTAGCATCGAGTGCTTGCATTTTTTCTAGTAAAACCGTGTCACTTAGAAGCTCTTCTACTCCCTCTTCTACCTCATCCCCTGTAGCATCTACACCTAACTTACCTCCCACAAACTGTTCAGATGAAGAGTGGTCTAAGTGATCGACTATACCTTTAGTGATGAAAACCCTCTCAGGGCTAAGACGGTTAAGTATATGTTTCGTGAGTGCGTCACTCTCTTCAAGCTCTGGTGCATCTTCACCCACAAAAAGAGCATGTTTTACAAAAGACATCTGCCCCACTCCCCAAAATGCATGCATAAACTGCATGGCATGGCCTTTGTAAAGTGTTTTCATCTTGGCAAGAATTAAGTTATGAAACACTCCATTCTCTGGCATGTTGTAGTCTATGAGGTCTGGAGCCATGGGTTTTAGCATAGGCAAAAATATACGCTCCGTTGCCCACCCCATATATTTATCTTCCAAAGGAGGTTTGCCCACAACGGTAGCTTGGAACACAGGGTTGTGTCTCATAGTAATAGTCTCTACTTCCATTACTGGAAATGGCTCTTTAAGTGTATAGTAACCCGTATGGTCACCAAAAGGGCCTTCTATTTCCATCATCTCAGGATTTACAAAACCTTCTATAACGATGTCAACATCTCTTGGTATATAGATGTCATTGGTGAGTGACTTGACCAATTGGGCATTTTTGTTACGTACAAAACCATAAAGTAACATCTCAAACATTCCATGAGGCATAGGAGCTTGTCCACACCAGATATAGAGTGGATCCCCACCTATGGCTACACTCACAGGCATTTTTTTCCCTGCTCTTTGGTATTGGTCAAAAAAGTGAGAAGCATCTTTGTGTATTTGCCAGTGCATACCTAGACGGTTTTTATCATACTGTTGGAGTCTATACATACCAAGGTTTTGCATCTTTCCATCAAGACTTTGGGTATACACTTGTCCCATAGTGATAAATGGTCCACCATCACCTTCCCAAGTTTTAAGTATGGGAAGCTTGTCTAAATCGACTTCATCTTTAGGAATGACTATTTCTTGACACTCTCCTCTAACTTTAAGGCGTTTAGGAAATACATTTTTAAGAGAAAACAGTTTCGGTAACATGGCTAGTTTTGCTTTAAAGCCTTGCGGGGGTTTAAGTTTAAGTAGCTCATCTATGCCTTTGGCCACTAAGTCTGGATGTTTTCCAAATATTTTTTCAGTTAAAGCTTTATTGGCAAAGATGTTCATAAGGACTGGCATATCGTACTCTATGCCTTTGGCTTTGTTTATAGGCTTGGTAAAAAGAAGCGGGCGAGAATCATCTGTTTTTACTTCTATGTATGCCACATGGGGGATTTCTAGTTCTACATCTAATGGTTCATCTATAATCTTTAAATTCCCATTGTCTTTAAGCCACTGTACTACATCTTGCATTGACAAATCCTTCTAAGTATATAAATGATTATAACGATTATCTTATTACATTAGATTGATTATGGTATGATTATAGCAAGTTACATACCACTAAATAGACGAGAGATAACATGCGTATATTTTTAAAATACATACTTATCATCATTGCACTTATTGCCCTCGTTTTGTCCTATTTCAGGTATACCGAGTCTGGGCAAAAAAATGTCTATACATTGTTGGGTTTTTATGCCTCTGCTAAACTTAATATGCCTGTAGAGATTCAAAGTATCAACATATCCAAACTGCCCTACGTCAAAGCAAAACTACTACTACATAAACACTATAAAGTAAACTTAGATGGATTTATAGAAAACAAACATATGAAGTTGCGTTACACATTAGACTCAGATTGTTTTACAAGTAATGTTTGTACTTTTGATGATACCATCAACATAAATGGTACACTCACAGGATGGAGAGGACATCTAAATGTAAAGGGAGAAGGTAAAGCGTTAGATGGTAACGTGAGTTATGACTTTATAAAAGAAAAAAAACAATATAAAGACATACACCTCATACTCAATGATATAAACGCTTCTAAACTTTTTACACTTCTAGATCAAAAAATTCTCTTTAAAGATAAAATAAATGCCACTGTAAATCTTGATGCCATAGATTCCATAGATGATGAGAAGCACACTTTCAACATTACAATGCAGACAAAACACAGTGGTTCCTTTCAAGCATCGGGAAATATGCACTACGACAATGAAAATATGAGTATCAAAGGAAAATCCACAAACTTTGGAGGCATACTCCATTTTTCTTATGCAGATAAAAAGCTACATCTAGACCTACAAAAAATTTCTTTAAAATCACTTATGAAGACATTCCATACACAAGCCATACTTGATGCAAATATCACAGGTAAAGGCGTCTATGACCTTACACATAAAACAATGGAGCTTAAAACAAAACTACATCACGCAAAGCTACTTCCCTCACCCCTTTTAGAAACCATAGAAAAGAACTTTTCTTTAGATTTAAAAAATGAGATATTTAACAACAGTAGTCTTACACTAAAATTCCAAAACAAAACCCTATCCTCAAACCTAACCCTTGCAAACAAAGACATGCATCTCATACTCAAAGATACAACATTCAATGACACACATGATGCCATGCGTACCTATATAGATATAAAAGTACCTAAACATTCTGCCAATGGCAAGCTACATATAAGAAACACAGGGATAAAAGAAAAACTATTTCAAGAGTTTTACCTTACCTTTGATGGCTTGATTGAAAAACACTATAACCTAGTACTAGATGGAATTCTCTCTGATTCATTTATTAACATATCATACAACCTTCATGCAAAACGTCTTCCTAGTCCTATTGTTACCATAGTAGATGATATAAATCTTTCTGGACATATAAGTGGCGACTATACTCGTTTGCATATTTCAGGTGAAGGCTTGGCGATGGAAGGGAAAGTCAAATTTAAAGGTATAAAAGAAAAAGAACATCTTGAAGATGTCTCGCTTGAGCTTCAAGCCATACATACCCTAAAACTCTTTACCTTGCTTGGACAACCTACATTCCCCAACGGAAAAGCAGATCTAAATGCCTCTTTACCTTATGTAAGTATTAGTAATATAAAAGGTGATATGACATATACACTAAAAAAAGGTCTCTACCAAAAATTACCACTTAGTTTACATACAAAAGCACATTTTCAAGAAGACAAAATCACCTTTAACGCACATGCAAAACTCTCAACAGTAGACATTAACCTTACTAAAGGTGTCTACCATCTCGATACAAATACCTCTAAAGTACTTTATACTTTTAGTACAAAAAACCTAGCCCCTTTAGAATCACTCATAGGTAAATACAAAGGGGCATTTAGTGCAAGAGGGGCACTCATACATAACAAAGGTCTTCAAATACGTGGACTTAGCCAGACCTTTGGAGGGATGGTAGATTTCTTATATAAAAAAGATATGCTCTATGTTGATTTAGAAAAAGTGTCACTCAATCGCCTGATGAATCTTTTTGACTCCCCTAAGATGTTGAACGCTCAAGTAAATGGAAACATAAACTACGACTATACAAAAGAACAGCTACTCATACGTGCTGATTTAAACAATACTCGGTTTTTACAATCTGACTTAGTACGTACCATCTTTCAAAAATCTGGCATCAACATGCTCAAAGAAGTATTTCCTCATAGTACACTCTTTGCTATCTATCAACATAACATTCTTGCAGGTGACCTCATACTTAAAAACAAACAAAGCCATTTTATCGTTAAAAATACACAACTCAATACCAAGGAAAAGAAAGTCAATGCTCATTTTGACCTTCGTATGCAAGGACAAGAGTTTTCAGGTAAAGTCTATGGCTCACTACAGAGCCCTCAAATAAAACTTGATATGAAAAAACTCATCCGTTACCAGATGGACAAACAAGTAGACTCTGTTATAGGTAAAGGGAACAGAGAACTGATGGAAAGTATGCCCATGGGTGATGTAGCTAAAGACATGGCAACAGATATGGGTGCAGAACTTATGGATATGTTTTTCTAATGATACTCATACCCATAAAAGACATTCATGCTTCCGAACTAAACATTTACCACCAGTTTAGAGAACATGCATTTAAAGCAGATGGCAGTTTTGTAGCAGACAGTCCAAAGGTAGTGAACCTTCTCTTAGAAAGTACTATAGAGGTAAAAAGCATACTTGCCTCACAAGCATACTATGACACACATAAGGCTCTCATAGAGACAAAAAAAGATGCCATTTTCTACCTTGCTACCAAAGAACAAATGCAAAACATTGTAGGACACAAAATACACCACAATGTCATGATGCATGGCATCCGCCCCAAAGACACAGCCCTAAAAGACCTAGATAGTCACATCATCATGCTAGACGAGATAAGCTCCACCCAAAACATAGGCTCCATAGCACGCTCAGCTGCTGCCATAGGCATTCACTCCTACTTACTTCCTAGCTATGGCCCTCACCCCTACTCTAGACGTGCTTTGCGTGTGAGTATGGGTCATATTTCTATGCTCAAAACCCACATCTACTCAGATATAGCCAAAACCATACTCACGTTAAAGTCACAAGGCTACCACATCTACGCAGCAGAAGTCACCGAAGATGCCACACTATTAAAGCAAGTACAGGCAAAAGAAAAATGGGTTCTGCTCATGGGACATGAAGGTTCAGGACTCTCTCAAGAAGTATTAGATTTATGTGATGAAGTCATCACCATAGAGATGACAGAGGGTGTGAAGAGTTTTAATGTGGGGGTGGCAGCTTCGTTGATTATGTATAGGTTGAAGTATTAGAAAAGCACTACAACCTCTGGGGCATCTCATCCTTAAAAGCAATACTCTCTGCTTTTTCTAAAATGTCTAATGCACCCTCAGCTATCATGATTTCTGCTAGTTGTGTGCCTAAAGTGTCACACTCGCTTACTTTAGCTGTAAGTTCTTTATGCATGATATTTGTTCCATCTGGGTACCCTAGCATGGCTTTTATGCTAATGTCATCACCAGAGATGATGGCATTCACAGCAACAGGTGCTGAACAGCCTGCACCTATGGCGGAGACGAAGTCACGTTCTAGTTTAGTAGATAGAAATGAACTTTCATCATTTAAAGTCATAGCTATTTCACGTACTCTGTCATCTGAACTTACTATCTCTATGCCAAGTGCAGCCTGTCCCATGGGTGGGATGAAAAAGTCTAGTTTTTCAACATACGGGATTTCTTTAAGCAAGTCAAGTCTATGTAGCCCAATGTATGCCAATATAATGGCATCATACTGCCCCTCTTTAAGCTTACGTAGTCTTGTGTTGACGTTACCTCTAAGTTCTTTTACTTTAAGGTCTGGACGACGTTCAAGCAGTTGCATACGTCTTCTAAGACTTGTCGTTCCTACTGTAGCACCTTGAGGTAAGTCATCTAAACTTTTATAGATATGAGAAAGTAGTACATCACTTTGGTCTTGACGCGTGGTAATAGCACAAAGTTCTAAGCCTTCAGGAATGTATGTAGGTACGTCTTTTAAAGAGTGTACAGCTAAATGTGCCTTACCTGCAAGCATTTCATCTTCAAGTTCCTTGGTAAAGTGGCCTTTACCACCTATGAGGGCTAAAGGTTTGTCTAGTATCTTGTCACCTTTAGAGGTGATTTCATTGAGTTCTACAGTCACTTCAGGGAAAGAGGTTTCTATGCGTTCTTTTATATGATAGGCTTGCCAAAGAGCTAGATTGCTGGCTCTTGTAGCGATAATTAGTTTTTCCACTGTGTACTCTACTTTTTTACTGTATTTCATAAGATTAATAAAGCTTTTTATATCCATCACGCATTTTGTCCCATACGCCATCTATATAGATAGTTGGTGTACCATTAACCATCATTTTACCCGCAGCAGTTTCATCTGCTTTAAGTGCTTCTTTAACTTCTTTTTTATCTATCTGTGCTGCAGTTGTAGTGTATCCGGTATGTTTTTTTACTGCTTCTATGATTTTAGTCGTATTTGTTTCTTTAACATTTATTTTAAGTGAGTAAAGTTTTTCTACTACATCTGCTTTACCTTCGTGTTGTGCCACATGCATAATACGTGTTAATACATCAGATACTGGGTGTATACGTAAAAGTGGCAAGTGATAATAATAGACTGCTATTTTTGTAGGGTTATCTTTCGCAGCTTTAAAAATGGCAGGTACTACCTCTTGACAAAATGGACATTGAGGATCAGAAAAAATAAGTACTTTATGTTTCGCATCTTTGTTCCCAAAGAGTAGATGTGCATCATCATAATAAGTGTTTGGTACTGTTGGTTTAATATTATTTCTGTAGTTGTTACCTGTCTTTAAATCCACTAAATTACCAGTAATTAATCCATCTTTAATAAACATAATCTCAGGGGCATGTATCTCTTTACCTTGATATTCTAAGTCCATAGTGGTTAAAAGTATATTCCAGCCTGGTAACTCCTTATGTGTTTTAGACTCAAGTACAGTCACACCTTTTATCTTTACTTGTGGGTTTTTAACCACATTCTTTTTCACATATTTTACTAGTTTTTTGTTATCTGGTATAGCAGTAGCATTAAGAGCTACGCTCATCAGAGCTGTACTCATCAATAATTTCGACATCAATGACATTGTCATCTCCTTGTTTTTTAAAGTTTGTATATTTTTGTTCAGGTGTTATTTTAGCAACAAATTGTAAATAGAACGAATAGCCTAATGCAATCAGACCCAAAAAGTCAGAAAATACCCCAGGAATAATAAGTAAAATAGATGCTATAAAATATGCCATACTCACATTTTGAAACCTTTTTATATCAAGTTTTCCCTGTCTCATAGCATTCATGTTTCCCATCATAGTCATAGAAGAGCGTTGGAGTAACATCATCCCTAAAGAAAAGCTAAGAAATATCCATACCACAGAAAAGAAAAACCCTATATTCTCTCCTACTTTTAGTGAGAGATACAGTTCAATGAGAAAAAAAGGTATGGCTAAAACTATCATATTAAAATCTATCTTCCAAAAATGAATCGATACTCTCAGCATTTACTTCTTCTTTTGTCATGCCATTTCTAGTGATAAATTCTACCTTTCCCTCAGCCAAATTTTTACCAATGACGATAGCATAAGGAATACCAATAAGTTCATAATCTTTCATTTTTGCTCCATATCTGTCTTTTCGCTCATCAAGTAGTACATCTACACCACACTCTTTCATTTGTGCATAGAGTTTTTCTCCTAACGCCATTTGATCTTCGTCCTTAATATTGGAAACAATAATCTGCAAATCAAAAGGTGCAGACTCTTTTGTCCAAATACACCCTCTATCGTCATGGTTTTGTTCGATAATAGCTGCGAGTAAACGGCTTACACCTATACCATATGTACCCATATACATAGGTACAGATTTTCCATTTTCATCTAAAAAATTACATCCCAAGGGTTCAGAGTATTGTGTCCCTAGTTGGAAAACATGCCCTGCTTCTATGCCTTTGGTGTAGTGTAATCTTCCATCACAGTGCAAACATGTATCACCTTCACAAACACTAGAAATATCTTCATAATACATCTCTTGGGCATCATAATCACTTGGATTAACCGCAGCACCAAGTGTCTCTTCTATCACTATAAGTGAAGGTTTGAGCGTCTCATCACATTCCACTAAATCATTAGCATTTACTGCCTTACATGCTTTAACAACTTGAAGTTCTACCTCCACAGGCAATATAAACCCGACAATAACGCTTTTACCTTCATCAAAAAGTGCTTTCATTTTCACTGTTTTTACCTTGGTTTCGGCATCATACACTTTTGGCTTTGCTATGGCTGCTTCTATGTTTGCTCCATACTCACAACTTTCACAAACAACTATAGTGTCTTCTCCAGAGTCTGCAAGTACCATAAACTCTTTACTCCCACTTCCTCCTATGGCTCCAGAGTCTGCTTCAACCACCCTAAAGTCAAGTCCTAAACGTGTAAATATCTTTTTATAGGTCTCTTCCATATGTGCAAATTCTCTTTGCATGTCTTCATTTGAAGCATGAAAACTATAACCATCTTTCATCAAAAATTCGCGTCCACGCATGAGACCAAACCTTGGTCGTATCTCATCTCTAAATTTCAGATTGATTTGATACAAATTTAAAGGAAGTTGTTTATAACTTTTAATACTCTGACGTACCATATTTACCATCATCTCTTCATGTGTAGGTCCTAGTATAAAGTCGTTGTCTTTTCTGTCTTTAAAACGCAAAAGCTCTTTACCATACTTCTCTAAACGGCCACTCTCTTTCCATAGACTCGCAGGGGTTACAAAAGAGAGTGCCACCTCTTGACACATAGCATTGTCTAGTTCTTCTTTTACGACACCTCGCACTTTATCAAGTATTTTTTTGCCTAATGGCAAAAAGTTGTACAGTCCTGAACCACCTACAGACTGTATAAAGCCTCCACGTATCAAATAAATATGGCTTGCCAAACTTGCATCGTTAGGTATCTCTTTACTTGTTGGTATTAATAATCTTGAAAATCTCACGCACTGTATCCTTTTGTATGATGGTCATTTTTATATTGTTTGGCATCAATGTTGTCTGTATTAATATTGAACATTTCTTTAATGGATTCAATACAATTTGCATTTTTCTCTTCTTTTGAAGATTTACGCAGATTTTGTGTCGGTTCATGTAAAAAACGCTTAAACATTTGTTCCGCCATTTTACGCATATTCTTTTCTGCTTCAGCAGGTACAAAACCTTTTTTTATCGCTCTTTTCATCTCTACATCTATCACTTTAGAAACATCTTCTCTCATTTGCTTTATCACTGGCTCTATAGACAAAGTTCTAAGCCATCTATAAAAGTTGTCTCTATATTTTTTTACAATCTCACCTGCTCTGACTGCCTGTTCTTCACGCAATGCATGATTGGTTTGAGAAATAGCACGTAAATCATCTATTCTATACAATTCTATCTTTTCAATGTCTATATCTTCTATATCACGTGGTATCGCCATATCAAACCAAAGTCTTGGGAGTGCTTCATTCTCAATCATGTCTTGCGTGATTAATACTTCTTTGGCAGAGGTCGCAGAAAAGAGTAAACGGTAACGATTGAGATATTTTGCCAACTTATCTACAGTGTCTGCTTTTACATTTTCACCTAAAGTATGTGCCACAAGTTCAGTTTTTTCCAGATTCCGTCCAAGTATCACCACATCGCACCCTGCTCTTAGCAGATGTTTTGTAGCAAGTACTCCCATCTCTCCTGCACCTACAACCACAGCTGTCATTCCTGCCATTGTTTCACCTAAAATATTATATGCTTGTGCGACTGCAACAGACGCGATAGAAATGGGTTTTTGTGAAATATTGGTCACATTACGTACTTCAGCTGCACATTTTACGGCGTAAGATATCATGCGGTTTAGTCTACTACCTGCTGTTTCATTACGATGAGAAAGCATAAATGCCTCTTTGACCTGCCCTGTGATCTGAGACTCTCCTATAACCAATGAATCTAAAGAAGCAACTACAGAGAATATGTGTCCTACTGCCTCTTCATCATCATAGCGAATGGCTAAAGATTTTAGTTCATAAAAGTTTAAATTACTTTTTTGTGCCATAAGCCCTAAAATGGCATGATACGATGAAAAATTATCTCGCGTGGCCAAAACTATCTCCACACGATTACATGTAGAAATAATAAATGCTTCATAGACAAAATCAAAAGCTTTAAGTAAATTAAGCATTTCAATTTTCTCTTTATCGCTCGAAAATGCCAATTTTTCACGTACTTCTTGATGACAGTTATGATGAGAAAAACTCACTACCTGATAGTACACTAAAAGCTCCTCTCTATCATTGCCATGGCAATACTGCTTAACTCTTTTTCACCTTTTTCATTCATAAGAGAAATAGCTTCTTCTATCAGCAATTTTGCTTCTTTATAACTTTTTTCTATGATGCTATTTTCTTTCATCTTCTCTTTAATCCAAGCCTGTTCTTGTTTAGATAGTGTTTTCTTATGTAAAGATTTAAGCTTTTTTGCATCTTCACTTTCCAATGTTTCATACAAATAGATATAAGGAAGTGTTGTTTTACCTTCTTCAAAGTCATGTAATGCAGGTTTCCCTAAAGTCTCGGCATCCATAGTAATATCTAACAAGTCATCTATCATTTGAAATGCCATGCCTAAATTCTTACCATAAGTCATATAAACTGTTTTGTCTTTACCTGCAAGGAGTGCAGCAGCTCCAGCACTGGCTTCCATGAGTGAGGCAGTTTTTTGGTATATCATTTCAAGATATATTTCTTTATTGGTATTAAAATTTTCAGAGAGGGAAACATCTTTTAGCTCTCCAAGGCTTAACTGCACAACAGCTCCAGAGACCATTTTAGATACTTCTGTAGAAATAGTGTTGAGTTCCAAAAAACCTTTCGAATAGAGGATATCTCCTAACATAATAGCTGTCTTGTTCCCATAGAGTGCATTGAGTGAAGGTTTAGAACGGCGAGTATAAGCATCATCTATCACGTCATCATGTAGTAAGCTTGCTGCATGTATCATCTCTACAATTGCTGCAGTTTTTACTACAGCCAAAGAACTGCCCGCTATTTTTAAAATGAGTTTTGCACGTAGACGTTTTCCATGAGGAAGCTTTTTATACAATGTTGTCACTTCTACATCATTTAAATCTGCTACATATTGTTCTATTTTTCTTTCTACTGCATTTAACACAGTGCATCCTTCGACATTTTAAATTCACTTTTAGGTAATGATTATAACTAAATTCTTGTTAGTCCTTCTCTTTTACTTTATAGATGACCGCATACATCAAAGGTACATAGTAGAGATTTAACACAGTTGCCCATGCTACACCAAAGCCAAGACTAATAGCCATAGGCTGTAAAATCAGTGCTTGCCCAGAAGCAAAAAACATCAAGGAAGACAAACCTAAGACTGTAGTTACTGAAGTAAGGACTATAGGGCGTAAACGCATCCCTGCTTTGTGTTTAAGTTCATCATAGTTCTTACTCCCTTTTATAAAGTCCAACATAATCAAGCCATCATTGACAACAACACCTGCTAGTCCTATGACCCCCATCATTCCTGGCATAGTCATATGTATGCCCATCAGATACGTACCCAACAGTGCTCCAAACAGTGACAATGGTATGGTAGAGAGTATAATCAAAGGTAAAACCAAAGAATTAAACATCCATACTAAGGTAATAAATATGAGAAATACTGCAATGAGCAATGCCTGACTCATTTCTTTTTGAAGCTTGGCATTCTCTTTCTCTTCACCTTTAATAATAAGCTTTATACCTTCTTTCTTAAGTTCGTCCAATAAAGGCTTTATTTTTTCCATCACTTCTACTGGGGTAATGGTCTTTTTCTCGACCCGTGCAAACAGAGTTCGTACTTTATCTCCATCTTCTTTGAAAATCTTGACAAAACTTTTATGATAAGTAAAATCACACACATCTGATAAACGTACTCTTTTTTGTCCATCAGGAGTGCTTAGTTGAAAATTGCCTATTGCAGAAGCATCTTGTTTATAGATATCTTCAATTTTAACTTTTAGTAAACCTTTTTCGTTAAACATTTTTGCATATTCAGATTTTAAAAATGCTCCTTTTAGTACAGAAGTGATATACCCTTCACTAAACCCTAATGACTGTCCATACTCATTCACTCTTAACTTAAGTTCACGTTCCCCTTCATTGGCATTGTCCCCTATGTCTTCCACTCCTTTAATCTGTGACAAATTATCTTCAACCCTTTTCATCGCTTGTAGCATCACTTCTCTATTGGGATGTTCAAACCCTATTTCTATATCATTACTGACTATACCTGCTTGTTGGACATACACGTTAAACTCTTCATAAAGATTTTTACCGTCTATTTTTTGATTTTTAAACTTTTCAACAATTTTTTGCTGTACTTCTTTGGCAATTTCTTGCGAAAGTCTCGTTCTAATCATATCTGTATCATCGTATTCTAAAGAAAATAGAGGATTTATAAAAGTATCAAAAAAGTTTTCTGGTGCTTTTTCATGTAAATTAATAAAAATTTGAAAAAGATTTTCTCCCAGTTCAAAACTCTGATCTTTGTTAAATTTAAACCCTATCACAGAAGTAACAGAATCCATCTCTTTGTCATCTAAGAGATCCATAATCGATTCTTCTATTTGAGTAACATAGACTTCAGTATCGTGTAAATCATTATTGATATTAATTTTTCCATTTAGATAAACTTGTTGAGCATCAAACTCTGGAAAAAGCTGAAATTTTGTAAGTTTACCTATGCCAAGCGTACCAACTATTATAGCTATGAGTATAATAGCCAAGGAACGTTTTTTGTGAAACATGAGTTTTTGTAAAAATATTTCATAGCGAACTATAAATTTAGGCCAAAATCCCTCACTATAATTTTCTTTTTTAAATGTACCTAGTGAATAAAGTTCTTTAGCATGAAGTGGTAAAAAATAAAATGCCTCAAATAAAGAGCTAATCAATAATATGGAAATCATCACTGGTAAAACCTGCATAAACAGTCCCATTTTTCCACTCATCATCAACAAGGGTAAAAATGCAAAAACAGTAGTCAACGTGGCAGTAAGCACGGCAGGAAACATTTCAATTGCTCCATCAATAGCTGCATCTCTTGGTGTTTTTCCCATCTCCATATGTCTATAAATATTTTCTGCCACAACTATGGCTTCATCCACTAACATACCCAAGGCAATAAGTGCTCCAAGTAAAGTAAGCATATTTAAACTGTACCCAATCATATCTACAGCAATAAGTGTAATCATAAAACTAGCAGGTATCCCAATGGCCACAACTATAGCAATACGTACATTCACCGATAAAAAAAGTGCTAAAAAAACCAAGATTAAACCAAATAAAATATTAGAAGAGACAAGATTAAGACGATTTTTAATCCATATGGAAGTGTCTGTATAAGCTTCAAAACCTATATGTTCATATTTTTCATTAAATGAAACCAATACATTTCGTACTTCTTTACTTAAGGCAATAGCATTTCCCTCTTTGCTTTTATTAATATTTAAAGAAATATTTTGTTTTCCATTATAATGTGATATTTGTGTGGGATCGCCTAATCCATAATAAACCTCTGCAATATCTTTTAAACGAAAATGCTTCCCTCCTATACTAAAAAGTGTCTGTCCCAAACTTTTTGCATCTTTTTCTCCATTTATAGTAGAGATATAAAGATGTTCTCCTTTCCCATCTAAAGTACCTGCAGGAAATATACTTGAAAGATTTGATATCGCTTTATATACTAAAGTTTTATCCAAGTCATAAGCATCAAGTTTTTTTTGATTTAGCTGTATGACTACTTCCTCATCAGTATCACCACGTATATCTATACCACTCAAACCATATATCAAAGCCAATTTACTTTTAAGGTCATCCGCAGCTTCTATAAGCTCTTTTTTACTGACATCTCCTGAAACCGCGACTAGTAATAAAGGATAATTATGTACTGAAATACGGGCTAAAGGTTCTTCCATGTCTGAAGGTAAGTCACGTCTTGTCTTGGCAATAATATCTTTTACATCTGCAAGTACTATCTGTGGGTCATGTCCTGTTTTAATATCTGCTTTGATACTAAAACTTCCATTTTGAATAGCTGTATATATGGTATCAATCTCTGAAAGACTTTTTAATTCATCTTCAATCGTACTTACTACCATTTTATCAAGTACATCTGCACTCGCACCGACATATCCAGCCTTTACTGATACTTGATCTAATGTAGAAGAGGGGAAAATTTCTTTAGCAATATTTTGATAGGCGAAGAGTGAAAGAAAAAACATAAATACCATCAATATATGGTTAATGATTGGTTTGTCAATGGCAAAACGAATAAAACTTCGCATACTTATCCCTTAAACTATTTTATGCCACATTAATCTTTAATAACAAAGATCGTATCTGTAACTTGACTTTTAAACTGAAGTGCTTCAACATTTTGTTTCAACATAAATTCTTCTGCTTTCAATGCAGACACTTCTCTTTGCAGTTTATTCACATTTTTACTTTCATAATATATTTGATTACTTAAATATATTTTTATTAATGCTAATATCAAAACAATACTCATTGATATAAGCACAACCGAAACCATACCAAGAGTAATACCATTTGGTTGTCTTATTTTCCTTTTAACTCTCATGTTTAAACCTAAAACTTCTTAATTTTGCTGATCTGCTGCGAGGGTTTATTTCTAACTCTTCTTTACTTGCAGTAATAGGTTTTCGTGATAATTCTTTACCTAAATCATGATTTTTACCACATTCACATCTTATAGCCTGCGGATCACAGATACAAGATTTTGCCCACCTTCTAAACCTATTTTTAACCAACCTATCCTCAAGTGAATGAAAAGTGATAAGTGATACAACTTCATCTTTATAATGATTTGTTTCTATTGCATCCAATAATCCTTCTATCTCACCCAATTCATTATTCACTTCTATTCGGATAGCTTGAAACATAAGTGTAGCAGGGTGTATTTTCCCGCTATTTGGTATGACTGTTTTAGCTATCTGACTTAATTCTAATGCACTTCGTATGGGTGCTTTAGCTCGGGCTTCAACTACTGCACGTGAGAGTTTTCGGTAACTCCTCACTTCACCATAGGTATCAAAAATATACTCTAATTTATCTTGAGAATATTCATTGACAACATCATAGGCACTTAGAGATGCATCTGTATCCATACGCATATCCAAGTTTTTTGAGGTGAAAGAAAAACCTCGCTCTTTTTTATCAAGCTGTAAAGAAGAAACGCCAAAGTCCGCTAATAATGCAGTAATAGGTGATTCTTCTAGTGAAGAAAGTACTGTGGCAAATGTTCCTTTATACAGTTTACTGCGTTCTGCAAATACTTCCAAACGTTTTTTAGAGAATGACAATGCCTCATCATCTCTGTCAATACCTATATGTTTTAACTGTTCATATTTTTCTAACACTTCTATACTGTGTCCAGCATAGCCTAAAGTACAGTCTACAAAATAGCCCTCATCAACAGTAGAAAAGCTCTGAATTACTTCATTTAAAAGTACAGGTATATGAGGTATTTCCATTTTTATCCTTATTAAATTTGCCACATTTTAAATATGAATGCTATAATAGCGAAATAATCCTAACAAAGGTTTCAACTACCATGGACATACATCTCATAGAAGATATAAAACACATCTCACTCTCATTATTTAATAAAAACTTTTTTTCTGTCTATCATGGTTCTATCTCTGCAAGGGTTAACCAAAGCGAATTTATTATCAATTCCAAAGACACTATTTTAGATGAAGTTACAGAGTCATCTCTTGTAAAGCTTAATTGTCAAAAAAGAGATTATAGATGGAATTTGGCAAACCCTGACGTATATATTCATGAGCATATTTATGAAAATATTCCCAATGCAAAATATGTATGCTATACAATGCCACCCTATGCAACTGCATACTCATTAAAACACGGAAAAGTCTCTCCTGCAGACTTTTACGGGAAACAAGTTATTGGCGATATCATAGTCTATGACCCTAAAAACATTGAAGACTGGTTAGAACGTGCACCTTATGAAATACCACAATTTTTTCAAAAACACGATACACACCTTCTTCTCATCAAAGGTTTTGGTCTTATATCTTATGATCGAAATATCACTGAAATGGCAAAAAAAATCTCTATTTTAGAAAATTCATGTAGACTACTTGCACTCTCTTCCAACCTTTAAAAATAAGTTAAATAATCAATTTAATATTAAAAAGTATATGTCAATAGTTTTGTAAAGCTTTCTTTTGTTATACTTTCCTAACTTATATATTAAATTAGGATACTATCAGTATGAATCAAACTAAAAAACGATTGACAATTGTTAACCTTGCGATTTCTATGACAGATATTGAAACCATACAATTACAAGTTTTAAAACTTACCATGCTGAAATCTGATATCAAAATTGGAGAAATTCTTTCTGCACTCAATGCACAAAACTATGCACAAGCTCAAGGATTAATAACAGAATATATAGAAGCACCTAATGAAACCGTTCTTCAACGTACAACGCAAGACAATACACCAAACAAGGAAGAGAAACCAACCTCAATAGAAGAAGATAAGGCCATTATAGAAGAGTTTGATTTATTTACAACACCAGCCTATGAAGCATCTAAAAATATACAAGAAGAAATAAATTATGATGCATTTCTTGATATAACGAGTGTTCCTGAAAAAAATGTAAATACTGAAGTTGATTATAAGCCCCTACTTAATATTGAGGCAGATAATATTCTATCTAATAATATTGATTTAGATATCTCACAAAATCATAACGAATCTTTAAAAAGTATACAAGAAGAGCCTCCATTAAATAAAGAAATCACTACAAAAAATACTGTAAAAACTGACGATGCACATAGTAGCAATATTACCGGTAAAGAAGATCAAACTATTGAAGAAAACCTTATACATACAAAGAAAACTAATCTAAATTCAGAAGAATATAGCTGTTCATTTTATGAAGCAATTCCTCATATAAATAATAAATTTAACAATTTATATACACAATACCCTCCTATAGAATATACTGATAACCTCTATGAATCAGTAAAAAACTGGCTATTACAGGTTTCTACCAAAGGCTATACGGAAGAAGATATTGAAACACATATTAAAAATGTAGAAGAACTCAAGCATAGCAACATAGAAGAAGCAGCACAACTGTTGATTGCAGTAAGTGCAACTGACTCACTTTATGCTTTGTTCCAACTAGCCCGTGCATTATTTATAGGAAATATTTTACAAAAAAACATTTCTGAAGCTGTTACACTTATCCATTACTTAGCTATAAATGAAGAATATCCTGAAGCCATGTGCGATTTAGCACAATTCTATGAACGCGGTATAGAAGTTAAAAAAGACAAAAAAAGAGCCGAAGAATTATACAAAGAATCCATGCACCTAGGTATCCAAAGAGCTTCAAAACATTATCAAAGAATACAAAAAAAGCATAAAAGTCTTTTAGACATATTTAAAAAATAAATTACTATTGACATATGCCTTTGTATCACATTTCATTCCAAGTTACTCTTACGAGTTTATTTGGTAAAATTATACAAATTTTTAAATTAAGGGTAGAGATAATATGATTAGTTGGATGCAAAAACACAATAAATATCTTGTTTGGACTATATGGATAGCTACAATAGCATTTATAGGTGCAGGATTTGTAGGCTGGGGGTCTTACGACCTTGGCTCAAAAGCAGGAAGCGTAGCAAAAGTTGGCGAGATTGAAATCAAACAAACAAAACTCAATATGGTTTATTCAAGTCTTTACAACCAATATAATCAAATGCTTGAAGGTAAACTTGATGAAGAAAAAGCCAAAGAGATGGGTCTTATTAAACAAGCTTTTTCTACTTTAGATGTACAAGTAAAAATACTAAATTTTGCAAAAGATATGGGTATTATAGTCTCAGATAAAGAACTAATAACAAAACTTAAACAAATAAAAAGTTTTCAAAAAGAAGGTAAATTTAATACAGTAATTTACCATAACTATATTAAAGCCCAGCGTCTAAAAGCAAAAGACTTTGAAGAGACACTAAAAGAAGAAATCCTTTTACAAAAAACACTTGCACTACTGGAAACTCAAGCACTTCCCTTAGAGACAACTGTAACATCAGAAACCATAAGTTTTTCAGATAAAATTTTATATAAAGTATTGACAGAAAATGATGTAACTTATACAAGAGATGAAGAAAAATTAAAAGAATTTTGGGTGTCAAAAAAAGATAATTATCTTACAGATACACTCTATACTCTCTCATTTTTATGGACACAAAGTAATGATGTCAACATAACAGATAAAGAACTTAAAGAATATTTTGAAGCCAATAGTTTTAACTATACTGATGCTTCAGGAAAACAGCTCTCTTATGATGATGCAAAAGAAACAGCAAGTAGAGACTTAAAACTAAAGAAAACAAAAAAAATTGCACAAAAAGCATACATAGAATTTAAAAAAGGCAATATAAAAGAAAATGAAACAGTATCCCTATCTTTAAATGATCCAAAGTTGACAAAAATCATATGGCAAGAGCTTCAAAGGAAAAAAAATGGTGACATACTAAAACCTAAGGTTGTTAACAACAAATATGTAACCATCAAAATTCAAAACATCACACGACCACGCATAATGACTTTTGAAGAAGCCAAAGAAAAGGTTAGTATAAGCTATGATAAACAAGAGAAAAAGAAAGCTCTCTTGTCTTTGGCAGAAAGCACATTAAAAACATTAAATGAAAGTAATGCGATAATATCTGATTTTATAAATTTAAATCATAGTGACAACCTAGAATTATTAAATACACAAGAAAGTTTACAATTTCTACAAAAACTCTTTACATCTAATGAAGAAAAGGGTATCATTAGCATATTAGATAAAGTGATTGTTTACAACATAATAGAACAAAAGCTATTACCTATGGATGATAATAAGACAGAAGATATAAAACAAACTGTTAACCAGATTAAGAAAAAAATATTTGAATCCAATTTATTAAAAATGCTAGATAAAAAATATCCTACAGAAGTGTACGTGGAAGGACTGACAAATTGAGTGAAACAATTTTAGCTATAGATATTGGTTCAACGAAAATATGTGCGATTATAGCTGAAGTTGAAGATTCAAAAGTCAAAATACTTGGGCATGGTATTGCCAAGTCACAAGGAATTAAAAAAGGTGCTATAACCAATATTGAACTCTCCTCAAAAGCAATTAAAAAAGCAATTAATGATGCCAATCGCATCGCTGGTTCTAATATTGCAACTGCTACTGTATCTATCTCCAATGCTTATGCAAAATCTTTAAACTCTACTGGTGTTGTCAATATACCACATAAAGACATCTCCATAAAAGAGATTACCCGTGTAATGCAAACTGCTCTTTACAATGCAAATGTACCAAATGAATATGATGTTGTTCATGTGCTTCCTTATAATTTTAGAGTAGATGACCAAGATTATATCGAAGACCCATTTGGAATGAACGCCTCCAGAATGGAAGCTGATGTCAATATTATAATGACTCAAAAATCTAACTTGTCAAATCTTAAAAAAGCTGTACGTTCTGCTGGTGTAGAAATAGATGGTATTGTTCTAAGCGGTTATGCTTCATCTGTTTCAACCATTAATGAAGATGAAAAAGAACTTGGAGTCGCAGTAATGGACTTAGGGGGACAAACAAGCAATTTAGTTATACATACAGGCAACTCTATTCGATACAATGATTTTTTAGGTGTTGGATCAAATCATATCACCAATGATTTATCTATGGCTTTACATACACCCCTTCAAACTGCAGAAAATGTAAAAGTAATTCACGGTAATCTTATTGAAACAAGCAATGAAGTAATTGAACTCCCAATTATAGGGGATGAAGACAACAAAAATGGTGTTTCATTAGAAGTAGTACATTCAGTCATCTATTCTCGTGTAGAAGAACTTCTTATGATCCTAGCAAACTCTTTAGAAAAGTCTTCACTAAAAGATCAAATAGGTGCAGGTATTATATTAACAGGTGGAATGACAAAACTTAAAGGTATACGAGAACTAGCACAATCTATTTTTTCTGCAATGCCTGTACGTATAGCAAAAGCAACAGAAGAGATAGAAGGGATTTTTGACGAGTTAAAGGATCCTTCATATTCAACAGTACTTGGTTTACTTCTATATAAATCAGGTAAAAATACGCAATATGAAATCAACTTTCAACAAGAAGTTTTACATTCAAAGAATGTGGATGTAGAAAATCTAAATGATATAAAAATATCCAATACAATCAATGAGGTAGAAGACAACAACAAACAAATTAAACAAATTAAACAAATTAAACAAAAAAATAACAAAAAAATAGATACAGATACTGAGGCATTCTCTTTTGATGATTTACCAAATATATCTGAAGAGAATAATAATCCATTTAAAAAGTTAGCCAATTGGGCAAAACAACTTTTTTAATTAATAGATCACAATAAAAGGGGAAAAAGATGGAAGAGTTCGAAATAGACATTATTGAAACAAAATGTCAAACTAATGGTGCAAAAATAAAAGCTATTGGTGTTGGTGGAGGTGGTGGAAATATGATTAATCATATGATTACTGAGGGTATACATACTATAGATCTCATAGTAGCAAATACAGACTCACAAGCACTTGATTCATCTCTTGCTCCATTTAAAATGCAATTAGGCATGAATGCGACAAGAGGCCTTGGTGCAGGTATGATTCCGGACAAAGGTAGAGAAGCCGCCTTAGAAAGTTTTGATGATATCAAGGAGATGCTTGAAGGTGCTGATATTGTCTTCATATCTGCAGGACTTGGGGGTGGTACAGGCACAGGAGCTGCACCAATTATTGCCCAAGCGGCTAAAGAAGTTGGGGCGTTGACGGTAGCTATTGTAACAAGTCCATTTAAATTCGAAGGTCGTAAACGTACAAAACTTGCAAAAGAAGGTTTAGAAGAGCTTAAACGTGAAAGTGATTCTATCATTGTTGTCCCAAATGAAAAACTTCTATCTATTGTTGAAAAAAACCTTGGTATTAAAGAGAGTTTTAGAATGGTAGATGACATTCTTGCACAAGCTGTTGGCGGTATTTCAAAAGTAATTCTTTCACATGGTGATAACGACATCAACCTTGACTTTGCTGATGTAAAAACTGTCATGTCACATAGAGGGTTAGCCCTCATGGGTGCGGGTTATGCCGTAGGTGCAAATGCTGCATATGATGCAGCAAAAGCAGCTATAGAGTCTCCACTTCTTGACAATATCTCTATTGATGGTGCAATGGGTGTACTTGTACATTTTGACATCCACCCAGATTATCCTATTATGGAGATTGGTGATGCAATGAATATTATTGAAGAGAGTGCTGATGAAGATGCATCTGTTATCTTTGGTACTACTACCAATGAAAATATGGATATAGATGAAGTCAAAATTACTATAGTAGCCACAGGGTTTGAAGACAAAAATGCTATAGCTGAACCTACTTCTGTAAAAACACAAACAACCCTCTTAGGCTCAAGTCAAAATAATATCAATACACTCCGTTCTGCTAATAAAATGGTTGTCGGTGGATACAATGGTGACAATGATGATATTTTGGAAGTCCCTACTTTCTTAAGAAAGCAAATGGACTAAATATTATTTTCATATTCTCCTCTTAGTTCCCTATAGTAAAGAAGTTCTCCTCCGACTCTTCTTTACTCTACCCCCTTATTTATTAGCAATATTTTGCTATCATAACCAAAACTTTCATATTTAGGATTTTATAAAATGAAATATATCAAAAAACTCTCCAATATTGCAGTAGCTTCTGGACTTGGAACACTGCTTATCTCTGGTGTGACTGGATGTACTAGTAACACCCAACAGCACGAAGAACAATCTCAAGCTAAAGGTGCTTTCGTCATCATAGAAGAGACTGCTCCAGGTAAATACCAAATCAAAGATGAATTTCCCGCAGATGAAACTCGTATCGTGTTAAAAAAACTCGATGGGACAGAGCAAATACTCACACAAACTGAACTGAATATGCTCATCAAAGAAGAAGCTGCTAAAATCGATGCTGGTACTTCTAACCTAACAAAAGAACAAAACCCACAAATGCAACAGCAAGGCATGAGCCTAGGTGAAACTGTCATGGCAAGTATGGCAGGAGCTATGCTTGGTGCATGGATAGGTAACAAACTTTTTGGAAACCAAAACTATCAAAACAACAGAAAAGCAGGATATAAATCTCCTTCTACTTACTCAAAAAGTAAAAATGCTTTTAACAAACCTAGAGCAAAGTCATCCTCTAAAAAAGGTGGATTCTTCGGGAACAAAAAGTCTGGAGGGAGAAAAGGTGGGTTCTTCGGTGGTTAATCTACTAAAAACAACCCCTCTTGATACAGAGTACTTAGAATCACTAGGTTTTGTATGGCACACAGACTCAGATGAGAGTTCCTACGTTTCAAACGAACTTGTTGTACTGACTGAAGCAGAGGCGGAAGCCTACTATGAAGCAACAAACGAACTCTATGACATGTATGTCGAAGCAGCTGAACATGTAGTGCAGAACAATCTATTTCATGAGATAGGTATACCTTTTAACTTAGTAGAAGTCATCAAAGAGTCATGGGAAAATGATGTGCATTGGCACCTCTATGGACGTTTTGATTTAGCTGGAGGAGTAGATGGAAGGCCAATAAAACTGCTTGAATTTAATGCAGATACTCCCACAGCACTTTTTGAAACTTCCATTATTCAATGGGCTATGCTCAAAAAAAACAATCTAGAAGAAGGGCGCCAATTTAATGGACTCTATGAGGCTCTTGTTGACAACTTTAAAAGACTTGTCATATTAGAAGAAGATGTTTCCAACTTTGAAGAGCGTTATGATGGGTGGAAATTTCTCTTTACTTCTGTACGTGGTAATTCAGAAGAAGAAAACACAGTGAGACTCCTACAACACATAGCCAATGAAGCTGGCTACAAAACAGAGTTTGCCTTTATGGATGATGTAGAATTTGATGAAGAAGAAGGTATCAGCTACCAAGATGAAAACTATGAACTCTGGTTCAAACTCATTCCATGGGAAGACATCGCCCTAGAAGAGTCTGACTTGGCTATGATACTAAAAAATATCATAGAAAATAAAAAAGCAATACTCTTTAATCCCGCCTATACCCTACTCTTCCAAAGTAAAGGTTTACTCAAAATACTTTGGGACTTGTACCCAAACCATCCTTTACTCTTGGAGAGTTCTTTTGAACCACTAGAGGGTCAAAAACAGGTCAGAAAACCTATTTTTGGTAGAGAAGGTGGAAGTATCAGTATTTTGGATGAAGATGGTGATGTGATAGAACATGTAGATGATGATTATGACAATCACAAGATGATATATCAAGCCTATACAGAACTCGCTACCGATGTTCAAGGGGATAGTTATCAAGCCGGTGTTTTTTATGCGTATGAAGCATGTGGACTAGGCTTTAGAAAAGGTGGGAAGATTCTAGATAACATGTCTAAATTTGTAGGGCATATTATTAAATAGCTCACTCACCTACTATAGAATCACCTTCTCTTAGTTAAAAGAATAGGAAACATATATTAATACTATTTAATATCCTTTGTTCTGTAACATTTATATTATTTGACAATTCTAATTTATACTTTCCCTTATATTTAATATAAAGAGAAAAGATGAATATGAAAAAAGATATAGATAAAAGCATAGAAGAACTACTTGAAGAACTAGATGTAGCCATAGATGACAATCATGATGATTTATTTTATGACGATGATTTTTATAATGAAGCTAGTGAACTAATAAATGATTTCAACTCTTTATTTTAGTAAATAAATTATAAAATAATCTACCATACTTATAAGAGTGATAAAGTTTCACTCTCCATCTTATTACAAGAAACTTGAACTCTTTGGATTTCAGCAGTATCAATCCGTACTGCAGTTAATTCTCTATCCCATACACAACCTGTGTCAAGTGACAAAACATTTTTATCATGATGGAAGCCTAAAGTAGACCAATGTCCAAAAATAATTTTAAGTTCTATCTCTTTTCTATTTTCACATTCAAACCAAGGCTTAAGCCCTTTTTGTCTTAATTCACCTGAAGGAGCACCCTTTTGATCAAAGTCTAATCTATGGTCACCATAACAATAACGCATACGTGTAAATGAAGAAACTATATATTTATCAATATCAACAGGTGTAGCTCCTCTGTCAAAATAATTGCTACCTTCTTTAAACATACTTTTCAACCACATATCTACAGTATCGGACTGTAATTGTAACTCTATGCGTTTCGCATACTCCATTGCCATACCTAGGTCAAACTCAGGAGATATGCCTGCATGAGCCATACAATAGCCTAACTTGTAGTCTACATGAAGAAATTTTTGTCCTCTAAGCCAATCTATAAGTTTTTTTGCTTCAGGTGATTCTAGTATAGGATCAATAGTGGGATTTGACTTTTTAATGGCATAGTAAGCTGCTATAAGTGTGATATCGTGATTACCAAGAACAACTTCTACACTTTCTCTAATACTATAAAGATACTCCAAAGTTTCAAGTGATCCTTCTCCTCTATTTACTAAGTCACCTGCAATCCAAAGTCTATCAACTTCAGGATTAAATGATATTTTCTCTAAAAGTTCCATAAAAGATTTATAACAGCCCTGTATATCACCTATTGCCCATATTGCCATTAATTAAACTCCAGTGCTTTTTTATATGCCTTAACTTTATCTTCAAACTTCATAGCTGCATAGGCTGAAGAAGGAGAAGGTAAGTAGATTGTTTCTATATCCAAATATGAAAAATGCATTTTAAAAAGAGTCTCTGCTTTTCTACCTGTAAAAGCAATCTTATTAATGCTACTATATGTTTCTAAAATATTAGTTATATTATTTAATTCCTCATTTTCCAAGGAACTATCAAGTGAATTGTCACGTGTACACTCTCGTATCATGTCCCATAATCCTAGCTTACACTCTTTAAGTAGCCATAGCTTCTGATCACGATTATTTATGGGGTAAGCTGTCACTGCTTCAAGTATTTTCCAAAACTTATTACCTGGATGTGCATAATAAAAGTCGTTTTTAAAAGATTTTATACTAGGGAAAGACCCCAATATAAGTATCTCTGTATCTTTGTAAACAATTGGCTCAAAAGGATGCTCTAGTATTCCATTCATATTATTTACACGCTTTACGCATATTTTGAACGATCAATAGCAAAAGTGAAAAGGCAAAAATCTTAGAATTTATTTCAGACCCCTTATGGGTATTGATAAAAGCTAAGGATTTTGTCATCTCTTCACCTTGTGCTTGCATCGATACAATATCTGGTATATAGTACTGCGAGAAAAGTAGTGCAGTAGCCAATACAAGAAAAGTTGCTATACTTGTCAAGGTATCTCTTTCAAACTTTTTAAACTTATACCCTTCATAGAGTGCCACTATGACAATAAGCACATTGACCACATATGACAAACGTAAAAAGTTTTCTGTCATGACCTGACCTTCTTGAAACTGTGTCAACAGTTCAGCCCCTACATACAAGTGTGTGTTAAAGGTTACAGATGTTACTACTATACCTGCATAGAGCATCATACCTAGTACCATAGAGGTAAAGATAAGATATGCCATGGTTGTCATTTTAAAATATTTGTTCATTTTTTTCCTTTATTAACTTACCAAGCCTTACGACGAAAGTGGGGGTGTGTGCTTATTTCCTTACGTGGTGCATTGGCAAATGCACCCTACGCGAACTCTATCACAAAGCCTCTGTCAAAGCCTGCTAAGTCTTGGTAAAACTGTATGGATTTTACTCCAACTTCTTTAACAAATGCTTGAAGTGGCTCTTTTTGGTCATAGCCCATTTCACAAGCAAGCCATTTGATGTCTCTGGCTTTGACATCTAAGATGATTTGTTTAAGCAGTTCATCCCCTACCCTGCCACCAAAGAGTGCCTCTTTGGGTTCATAATCTACCACATTGGATTCAAGTAAAAAATCTTCTGCGATATAGGGTGGGTTGGAGACCACGAGTTCGACAGGCTCACTGACTTCATCTATAAGGTTAGACTTTCGCAGAGTGATTTGCTTTTCTAAGCCAAAAGTCTCTATGTTCTTCTGTGCCACACACAACGGTGCATCACAGATATCTGTAGCCACACACTGTAAAGCTGGAAACTTCCGTGCCAACACTATAGAGATAGCCCCCGTCCCCACACCTATCTCTGCGATGTGCGTAATCTTCTCTTTTTCTATGATACCTGCTACCAAGTCTATGAGTATCTCCGTCTCAGGACGAGGAATAAGCACCCCCTCTTCTACTGCCAAATAAATGTCATAAAAACTAGCCTCACCTACGATATACTCATAGGGTTCATGCTTAGCTCTTCTTGCTATTATTTTCTCATATTCTTTAATATCTATTTTCTCGTTATCATGTGTAATGAGATACATACGGTCTTTGTTTATATGATGTGCTAAAAGCAATTCTGCTTCGTATTGTGGACGTTCGCAGGTTTTTTTTAGTTGTGTGGTTGCCCAAGTGAGGGATTGTTTGATAGTCATAGTTTTTCCTACAAATCAGGTAAATTCTGATTAAAGATACTTAGTAACAGCAAAGTATCTTTCTCTTTATCTACTTCATAAACTACAGTATATCCCATATAGACCATATCTCTAATCTCATCATTATTAAAATAGATAGATTTTTTTGCTTGGTAAGGAAAATCTGTTAAAAGGTTAATCTTCTTTTTTAAGCCTCTTACAAAAGACAGTGAAGCAGAAAGCTTATCTTTTCGTATATGTAGTGCTATGGTTCGTAATTCATCTTTGAATTGCTCAGATTCAATGATTTTCAAGCCTGAAGTTCCTGAGTAAGTTCATCTATAGAACTGTTAAAATCTGACATAGGTTCTTTGCCTGACTTTATATCTTCTCTTAATACAGTAAGTCTTTTCTTGCGTGTATCATAATAGGCATCATCACTGTTTGAAATCGTATAGTTTTTGACTACATCTTCTTTCAGATTTTTGATAATATTTAACAATACATCCATTTTACTCTCATCTACATCTATATGTATCGTTTGCATAAGTATCCTTTGGTTAGATTATACTACTTTTTATCCATATACGCAAAAATACCATCTATAGGAAGTCCTACCTCTTTTGCTTCTTCCCCCACTATTGTATTGGACGCATCAAAGCCAAGCTCTTTAAGACGCTCTAAGACTGGTGGGTGTGTATAGTAAAAAAAGATAACCAATGGGTGAGACTTTGGAAAAGACTTGTTTTCTGTGACGAGTTTAAGCAGGGCTGAGACTAGGTTTTCTTTGCCTCCCATTTTAGAGCCAAACTCATCTGCGGCGTATTCGTTGTGACGGCTTACAGCGGACATAAACGGCGTAAACACAAAGCTAAGTAGTGGTAGTAGCAGAATAAGCATGGCTATCTGCACCCCTGCACTTGGAGTTACTCCCATCTGCAAGAAGAGAGTATCTGGTAGATGTCCAAAAAGGTAAAAGGCGATGAACAGTAGTAAGCCCATAAGCCCTATGTTTTTCCAGATGTCACCATGGGTGAAGTGTCCTAGTTCGTGTCCTAGTACTGCTAGGAGTTCTTTGTTGTTAAGTTTTTCTACAAGGGTGTCAAAAAGTACCACACGTTTAGACTTGCCTAGTCCACCAAAAAAGGCGTTAAGACGTCCGTCACGTTTACTTGCATCCATGATGAAGATACCATCATTTTTAAGTCCTACTTGTTCCATGAGTTTAGAGATCTCATCTTTAAGTTCTCCCTCTTCTATGGGTGTAAACTTGTTAAACAGAGCCATAAAGGTTGGCATGAGTACGTTGGCTAAGATGGCGATGGTAAACATCGTCACAAAACCCCACAACCACCATGACTCAAAAGAGCTGATAATCCACGCTAAGAGTGCAAAGACAGCCCCACCTATGACAAAAAAGAGTAAACTTGACTTGATGCTGTCAAGCAGATACATTTTAATGGTCATTTTGTTAAAGCCGAAGTCCTCGTCTATCTTAAACTTTTGGTAGAGTTCAAACGGAAGACCTACTACAAAGTTTACTGCTATAAAACCAAACAAGAACAGTACCGCTTGTAAAATGTTGTTGTCAACTTGCACTAAAGAAGAGACCCATGCAAAACCTACAAAAACCCACCAAATAAACATCAAATAATCTACGAATGTTGTCACAAGTCCTAGTTTGCCATTGGCTACTGCGTAGTTACCCGCTGTGAGATACTTGTCAGCTGACATGAGTACAGGCGTTTTACGTTTTTCTTCGTTGATGTAGCCTATTTGCATTAAAGAGATATAGACTTTCATAAAGGTATAAATAGAGTAAAGAGTAATAATGGTTTCTAACATAGGTGTCCTTGGCTTGTAGTATGGGGAAATATACCTAATCTAGACTTAAATTTGATATAATTGCGACAATTAATCCCAAGGACAAACTGTGGCACTCATAGACCTTTTTAACATTAAAAAACAGTATGACATCAAACTTTTACTTGATGATGTCGATTTTCATCTAAACGCAGGTGAACGCATAGCAGTCGTAGGACAAAATGGCTGTGGTAAGTCTACACTTATGAAGATAGCCCTAGGTACAGAAGCACCCACAGAAGGAAACCGTATCGTAAACAACAGTTTACAGATAGAAATGCTCTCACAGCAACCACACTTTGAAGCCACACTTACTGTACGTGATGCCATACTAAATGAACTCCAAGAGCTTAAAACTGCACAAGACGAACATGCTACACTTAGTTTAGCAGTAGCAGAAGACTTTGAGAATAAAGAACTCCTAGCAAAACTAGAAAACATCACGGCATTTCTTGACCACCATAACGCATGGAACCTAGATGACAAGATAGAACGTATCTTACAAGAGTTTAAGCTCAAAACATATGAAAACCGTTTGGTTGTATCACTCTCTGGTGGGGAGCAGCGTCGTGTGGCACTAGCATCACTGATACTGAAAAAACCTGATGTGCTACTGCTTGATGAGCCTACCAACCACCTTGATGTCTATATGGTAGAGTTTTTAGAGGAGATACTACTCAAAGAGAAGTTTACCCTGCTCTTCATCTCCCATGATAGACACTTCATCGATACCATCGCCACGCGTGTTATAGAAGTAGAAAACCAAGGGCTTGTGAGTTACCAAGGTGGCTACCGTGACTACCTTGTTCAAAAAGAAGAACGCATGAAATCGTTAGCAAAGAGTCATAACACACTCATAAAAATGCTCAAACGTGAAGAAGAGTGGCTAGGTAAAAGTGTACGTGCTAGAGAAAAGCGAAACCAAGGGCGTAAAGCCAGAGTCTTTGAGCTACGTGAACAAGCCAAAAAGAACCCTACACTCATACGTAAAATGCAAGTAGAGCTAGAACGTGAAAAGAAAAGTTGGCGAGGAGAAAAAGCTCTAAGCAAACGCAAAATGCTCTTTGATATAGAAAATCTTAAGTACTCCATAGCAGACAAACTCCTCATAGAAAACTTCACCACACGCATACTCCAACGTGACAAAATAGCCATCGTAGGTGTAAACGGTGCAGGTAAATCTACCCTACTTAAACTACTGCTAGGACGCCTAAAGGCTGATGGGGGTCTCATAAATAAAGGCGACTTTAGCATAGGCTACTTCGACCAACACAGAGAGATGCTAAATGATGAGCAAACACTCATAGATACTTTTTGTCCTGATGGAGGAGACCATGTAGATGTGCAAGGAAAACACATGCATGTCTATGCTTACCTAAAAACTTTTCTGTTTCCTGAAGAGTACATGACAAAAAAAGTAGGACAGCTAAGTGGTGGAGAAAAAAACCGTGTCGCCCTTGCCCTTCTTTTTACTAAAAATGTAGAGTGTCTTATACTTGATGAGCCTACCAATGACTTAGACATCCAAACCATTACCATCTTAGAAGACAAGCTCATAGCCTTTCAAGGGGCTTTACTATTTGTCTCACATGATAGGTACTTCATAGACAAAATAGCCTCAAAATTACTAATATTTAAAGGTAACGGCATAGTAGAAGAGTCTTTTCAAACCTATACTGAGTACCTAGACATGGAGAAAGAACTCAAAGAGATAGCCAGTCTAGAACAAGAGTTTAACGTGACCGAGAAAAAAGAAGAAATCACAAAAGAAAAAACCCAGACAAAACTTAGCTACAAACAACAACAAGCGTACGATACCTTACCTGATGAGATAGAAGCACTTGAGCGTAAGATAGCAGAGATAAATGCTTGTCTCTATGACCCTAAATGTTATGAAGAAAAGGGCTTAGTAAGTCTTAGTGAAGAACTCAAACGTTTAGAAGTGGAGTATGAAGAAAAAACAGATGCCTATTTGGAAGTTTTAGAGATATATGAATCTTTAAAAAATATAAAATAAGTATTACCAATATATCACAACACTTCTTCTGCCCCAACGCAAAGCTCGTCTTCTATTCACACCCATATAAATATCAATACGTTTTCGGTAACGTTTATTCATCTTATCTCGAACTTTATAGTATCCAGGAAGTCCACCAATACGTACTTTTGTACCATTCTTCATACCGTACCTTGTTAACATATCTCGAGAAACTGCAATAATTTTCATCCCAGGACGTAATCGATTATTCCATGCTGCAAGAAAAGGTGTACTGTCTGTTTGATTTTTGTGAGAGCTATATGCTGTAGCAGTTACTCTCAACTTTCTTTTACCAAAAGCGCGTAACATTCTAATGCTTTTGCTCTTTTTACGCTTTATTCTCTTTGCTAACACATTTCTTGTCTTGACCTTTACTACTTTGACTTTCTTTTTAGTCTTACCAAAAGGAAGCTTTAATTTTTTACCTACTTTGATAAGTGTTTTAGAATTAATATTGTTCAATATGGATAATTCACTTGCTTTGATTTTCATTTTTTTTGCTATTGAATGAAGTGTATCTCCAGATTCTATTATATAGATTCCATTCACAATAGCATCTATTATCTTTTGTTCAAAAGGAATTCGTAATTTTTCACCTATTTTTAATATAGACTGTCTATCCATTAAATTAATACGTAAAAGTTCTTTTTTTGTCATAGAAAATTTCTTAGCAATAGTATTAAAGGTGTCTCCCTTAACAACTTTATATTTACCATACCTGATAAGAATTTTTTTAGTCTTTTTTTTCACTTCTACTTTAGTTTCATTTTTATCTTCTGACACAACTCTTTTTTTTACTTGTATTTCAAAATGTTCCTCTACAGGAAAAGTAAAACGTAAAGGGTCTTCAATCTTAATATATCTATCAATTAAGTCTTCAATAGAAACAATCTTCATTTGAAATTTTTCTGGAATTGGCATTGTTTTAGAAACGATAGGAGTTTTTTTGTCTATATCAAATTTAATTTTTTTTGTTCTTATCAATTTTGACCCATAAGGATTACAGACCGTTGTGCCTACCATAGCAACTCTGCAATCAACAATATTTTTTGCTAAAGAAATTTCGGATAAGAAAAATATGAAAAGAAAGAAAAATAAATATTTATTCACCATTAATGAACGTATGTTAAACTATATAAAGTTTAACATTTCCCCCTTAATAGATTCTTTCTTAACCACAACAGTGTGTATCACTGGTTTTGAAAATAGATTAGATATCATAGCCGGTACCGTGACATTTGTATTTTGACTCACCCATCTAAGCGCATCGGTATCACTAGATACTTCTTTTCCTAATGCTTTTGCAACTGCCGGAGAAAATTTTGTCCACTCTGCTGTGGAATATACAATTGTCATCAATGATTTTTCTCTTAACGTTTCATAGGCTCTCATACATGTCGCTGTATGAGGATCCATAATATAACCATTTTTGGCATATTTACCTATGACAGTATTGCATGTATTATCATCTGAATATGATGCAGAAAAGTCTTCTCTAAGGCTAGATAATTCACTTTCATTAAGTGTAAACTTTCCTTCTCTTTCTAATAAATCCATGAATTCTTTAGTACGTGCATGTCCAAACTTATCAAAAAGTATACGTTCTATATTTGAAGATTTCAAAATATCCATAGCAGGAGATTCTGTTTGTATCAAAGTTCTTGTTGTTAAATCATATACACCAGTTTTAATCCAATCTGTTAAAATATTATTGACATTTGAAGAAATCAATATTTTTTCTATAGGAAGTCCCGCTTTTTTTGCATAATATGCCCCCAAAGCATTACCAAAATTTCCACTTGGTACGACAAGGTATACTTTATCCCCAATAGCTATCTCTTTTTTACGCACTAACTCCAAATATGAATGGATATGATAAATAACTTGAAAAATAATACGACCAAAGTTTACAGAATTTGCCGCAGAAAGTTTAATACCACGTTCTTCAAGTTCTGCTTTAAAATCATCTGACGCGAGCAATGCTTTCAGAGAGTTTTGCGTATCATCAAAGTTACCTTTTACACCAATCACTTTCAAGTTTGAAGCATCTTCAGTGACCATCTGTAGTTTTTGCACATCTGAAGTACCCCCGTCAGGGTATAAACAAGCTACCTTCACACCTTTTTGGTTTTTAAAGGTTTCTAATGTGGCAGGACCCGTATCTCCACTTGTTGCAGCCATAATAAGATACTCTTCTCCTCTTTCTTGTGCAATTTTACTCAAAATATATCCAAAAGGTTGCAATGCCATATCTTTAAATGCACGTGTGGGGCCATGATAAAGTTCAGACACAAAACAATCTTTTTCAATTTTAGATAAAGGTACAGGATTGGAAGGGTCATCAAATCTTTCATACCTATTTAAAGCTTCTACAAGTACTTCTTCTTCAATATCTATATTAAATGCTTGTAAAAAGTCTAAGGCTAAAGTCTTATAATGACTCTCTAAATGTTGTTCTAAAAAGTTTTGATTTATATTTGGAATATTTTGTGGCACATAGAGTCCACCAAAACTGGCACTTGGATTTAAAATGGCATCTGAAAAAGATACACTTTTAGGTTTACGTCCATCATTACCACGTGTTTCAATAAATTGCATTCATTTGTCCTATTATGTTTGTTAATAAATTAGATATATTATAACTAAAAAAACTGACAAACTACGCTATTGCTTGTTATTTCATAGGTTCTTGCTCTAAGATTTAGAGAGGAAAGTGTATCGTTAGTATTTAGCATATTATAAAATGAAGTCATTCATACGTACTGAAGTATAGTTAGGGAAAAAGAATGTCAATGCGTACAACTTCTTCATCTCGTAACATACTAAATACAAGTTGAATAGAGCAAAAAAGTTTTC
>Ga0256840_1000153_pt1 | contig 64315 bp, 62 predicted proteins | sample 355202metaG_FD_185969 | JGI IMG/M metagenome (GOLD analysis project Ga0256840, IMG submission 185969) | Hydrothermal vent microbial communities from Mid Atlantic Ridge, Atlantic Ocean - 355-202 | ecosystem: Environmental > Aquatic > Marine > Hydrothermal vents | place: Atlantic Ocean: Mid...
AGCTTAAAAGAAATAGCCAAGGTTTTGTAACGGTTGTCGTTACAGCGCCCTAGAGGTACTCCTGAGCAATCTAGCCGTGCCCTTCCCTTCCGACTATACTCAGGATAAACCAAGTCCGCCAGGGTACTGTAACGGTTATTTTTATACCGCATAACTTCCTGAGCTAAGTCGAAGGATGTGAAAAAATCTACAACATCCCTTTATCTTTTATAAATGCAATCACCGCGTTTACATTTTCACCGTCTTTAAGATTAGTAAATAAATAAGGCTTGTCACCACGCATCCGTTTGGTATCTTTATCCATGACCTCTAAAGACGCTCCAACCATTGGAGCTAAATCTGTTTTATTGATAATTAATAAATCAGACTTTGTAATACCGGGTCCACCTTTACGTGGGATTTTATCACCTGCTGCAACATCAATTACATAAATGGTTAAATCTGATAATTCAGGGCTAAACGTCGCACTAAGATTATCCCCACCGCTTTCGATAATGACAAAATCAAGATTAGGAAAGCGATCACACATGGTATCAACCGCTGATAAATTGATAGACGCATCTTCACGAATTGCAGTATGCGGACAACCACCTGTTTCTACACCCATGATTCTATCCGCATCTAGCGCGTTATGTCGTAGTAAAAACTCGGCATCTTCTTTTGTGTAAATATCATTTGTGACAACTGCTAGGTCATAGTCATCTTGCATTTCTTTACAAAGTTGGCGCAGTAATGCTGTTTTTCCTGACCCTACGGGGCCACCTACGCCTATTCTTAATACTTGTTTATTACTCATTAAATACGTTTCCTTTTACTTGTTTTATTTTGCTTTTAGTCCCCTCCACTCTCGCCCTCTCCCCTATACTTAGAGGAGAGGGAACTAAAAGAATTAAGATCTAAATAATCTTGAGTATTGCGTTTCATGTTGAGAACTCAATATCGCCATCATTGGCAAAGAAGCCCCGATCTCTTCATCTTCAACGCTAAGCCCCTGCTTAACAATCTCTGGGATTATTGGCAACAACTCTGACAACACGCGTTGTCCGTCTGTTTGTCCCAGAGGCACTAGTTTAATCGCCGCCGCTATTTGATTATCCAGCCATGACCAGATAAAACCATTTGCCGCCTGCTCTACCTCTATTTTCCATTCAACAGCAGCCAAAGTGAACAGCGTTAAAAAACACAGTTGTTTTTCTTTTCTTAATGCTTTTGCTTGTTCAATACCTAAATCATCCAATAAACGCGCTAAGGCTAATCCTAATTGATGATCTTCATCACGTAGTTCTTTGGTTTCTCTTTGCGCAAACAAATTTTGATTCCAAGACAATACAGCTTTCGTATCAGTATCAGTATCACTCTCTTCCCAACTCTTATAAAGTCGGGAAAACAGAGGTAAATCAACATTTTTTAAACTAAACGTAAGTGAATCTTTTAGCCATGTAGCCAGTGTTTCCCTGTTGGTGATCATACCTGCTTCAATTGCAGATTCTAAACCCTGCGAATAAGCAAATGCACCTACTGGCAATGTAGGGCTGCTCAATTGCATAAGTCTTAATAGACTTAAATTGTTCTGAGCAGTATTACTCATTTAGTGACTATGACCATGGTGATGATGCCCGCCACCACTATAAGCGCCAGATTCAGGCTCAAACGGTGCTTGTTCTGCTTTAACGTCTAAGCCAAAACCTCGCACCATATCATCCAAAACATGATCGTGTTGATAACGTAACATACCTTCATCTATTTGCAGTGGAATATGGCGATTGCCAAGGTGGTAACAAGCGCGCGCAAGTTGTAATGGATCATCACAATACACACTTGAGACCGTTTCATCAGCGGCTTTAATTTCAACCAGCACCTTATTATCATCGCTGATGATGAGATCACCATCTTGAAAGCTTACTCCTTTTTCAAAAAACAAGCCTGCTTCACGACCATCATCAAGTGTAACTTTTAGACGGCTCTTCTCACGTTGATCACGTGGTAATGTGACGGTTGTATCGGCTGATTTTGTTGTGGATATTTTTTCTTCAAACTTTATCATAATTTTCTAGCCTGCCTTGCTTACACTTTTAACGTGTAAATATAAGCATCAATTGTTGCTTCATTTTTTAAATTTACTTTAACGATAACACGCTCATATTCACTTCCTTCAAATTCATCTAATTCCTCCCAATAACTAGAAAAATCATCTGAACTAAATACAAAACCGTTTACTTCTTTACCATTTACATCAAGCGTGATGGCAGGATACCCCATCGTAGCGCCCCAACCCTCTTGGTGTAATATCCCAGTGACACTACCTTTTCTCCACGTTCCTCCTATCTTTTTTAAGACATGTTCATTAGGACGACCTGGAGCTAAAGTACCGTATACAAATAGACTATTAATACTCATTTCTTCTTAGCTCTATAAACAGCGTGTTAAAATAAAAAGTATCGCTGTGCCAACGGCAAAATATCTGCTGGTTCACAGGTCAATAACTCTCCATCTGCGCGTACTTCATAGGTTTGTGAATCCACATTAATCTCTGGCATATAGTCATTGTGAATCATGTCTGTTTTCTTCACTGAACGACAGTTTTTAACCGCGCTTACCAAACTCTTTAAACCCAGTTGTTCTGTAATGCCTGCATTCATACTCGCTTGTGATAAAAACGTCATACGGGTTGCTAAACGCGCACCACCATAGCTGCCAAACATAGGGCGATAATGTACTGGCTGAGGCGTAGGGATTGAAGCATTGGGGTCACCCATTGGTGCAGATGCAATCATACCGCCTTTTATAATCAAACTTGGTTTTGTCGCAAAGAAGGCAGGTTTCCACAACACTAAATCTGCCAGTTTACCCACCTCAATCGAGCCAACTTCGTGTGCAATACCATGCGCCAAAGCAGGGTTTATGGTGTACTTTGCAATATAGCGCTTAATACGATTATTATCGTTTGTTTTAGGATCACCTTTTAAACTACCACGCTGTACTTTCATTTTATGCGCGGTTTGCCATGTGCGCGTAATCACCTCGCCCACTCGTCCCATTGCTTGCGAGTCTGATGAAATCATCGAGAATGCGCCCAAATCATGCAAAATATCTTCAGCCGCGATGGTTTCTCGGCGGATGCGAGATTCTGCAAATGCCACGTCTTCAGCGATGCTTGGGTCAAGATGATGGCAGACCATCAACATATCCAAATGCTCATCAACCGTGTTTACGGTGTAAGGTCGTGTAGGATTTGTTGATGACGGTAATACATTTAACTCACCACAAGCTTTGATAATATCGGGCGCATGACCACCACCCGCACCTTCAGTATGGAAAGTATGAATGGTGCGATTTTTAAATGCTGCAAAGGTATCTTCAACAAAACCTGACTCATTTAACGTGTCGGTATGAATCGCCACTTGCACATCATAACGCTCAGCAACACTTAAACAATTGTCGATAGAAGCGGGCGTTGTACCCCAATCTTCATGCAGTTTTAAGCCCATTACACCTGCTTCAACTTGTTCATCAAGTCCTTCAGGCAGACTGGCATTGCCCTTGCCCATAAAGCCTAAATTCATCGGGAATTCTTCTGCCGCTTGTAACATACGATGAATATTCCACGGGCCGGGAGTACACGTCGTTGCGTTTGTTCCCGTCGCTGGGCCAGTGCCTCCGCCTAGCATGGTAGTCATGCCTGAGGTAAGTGCTTCTTCAATTTGTTGTGGGCAAATAAAGTGGATGTGTGCGTCGATACCGCCAGCTGTAATGATATGCCCTTCACCTGCTATTGCTTCTGTTCCGGGGCCGATGACTATATTTACGTCTGGCTGAACATCGGGATTTCCTGCTTTACCAATACCTGCGATACGTCCGTCTTTAATGCCAATATCGGCTTTTATAATCCCCCAATGATCCATGATTAAGGCATTGGTGATGACGGTATCAACGACATCAGCCGATACTCGCTGACTTTGCCCCATGCCATCACGGATAACTTTTCCGCCACCAAATTTTACTTCGTCACCGTAGGTTGTGAGGTCTTTTTCGACTTCTAACCACAACTCGGTGTCTCCTAAACGTAGGCGATCACCCTCTGTTGGGCCGTACATTTCTGCGTAGGCTTGTCTGCTTATTTTTGCCATTAGCTATTCTCCTCGAGTGACCCACTAATTTCAGCATTGAAGCCGTAGACTTTACGGTCACCCACAAAATCAACAAGGCTTACTGAGCGTGTTTGCCCTGGCTCAAAACGCACCGCAGTACCAGCAGCAATATCTAGTCGAAAGCCTTTTGTTTTATCACGCTCAAATTCAAGCGCATGGTTGGTTTCATAAAAGTGGTAATGCGAACCAACTTGAATAGGACGGTCGCCTGTATTGGCAACGGTTATATTTACAGTATTTCTGCCTTGGTTTAATTCTATTTCGCCTTTGACGACAATCATTTCACCTGGAATCATTCTTTGCCTCTATTTTAAAGGGTAGATACTTGCTTAGTAAGCACTTACATTCCTTCGACTCCGCTCAGGGAACAGGCCTCAAATAGGGTACTGCTTGCTGAGCGGAGTCGAAGCATGGTTGCAACTTGTAAAAATTTATTTCTGCCTAAACAATAGGATTATGAACAGTAACCAACTTCGTCCCATCAGGAAACGTCGCCTCAACTTGTACATCGTGAATCATTTCAGGAATTCCTTCCATTACGTCATCACGTTTCAGCAAGGTTTGACCATAGCCCATTAGTTCGGCAACGGTTTTACCATCACGCGCGCCTTCCATAATCGCCGCACTGATAAATGCGATAGATTCTGGGTAATTGAGTTTTACTCCTCGATCTTTCCGCCTCTCTGCCAATAGAGCCGCGGTAAAAATGAGTAATTTATCTTTTTCTCTTGGGGTTAGTTCCATAATTCACCTGCTTTTTACTGTTTACTCTTGCCATCCCCCCTCTTTTTTGCTTTTTTGTACGCCCTAGGCGTTAAACGGCAAGCTCTAATAATTGAGTTAGTCGTTTTAAAAAGCAAAACGATAAGCTCACTAAAAGTATATCGCTACACCTTCCAAAGGAAGTGTCGATACTGCTTGAAGCATCGTATGCATCCCTTTTTAAGTACAAAACGTCGAAAAAGAGGGGGGGTGGTCTCAAATATTATATATTTTCGCCCTAAAAGTGGTCATGTTGCCCATATTCTTGGCAAACAGACACTTCTCTGCATAATGTCTGGTCGTAACGCTGACCAAACTGCCTTGAGTGTAGTAGAAACTTGCTCTGCGTGTTGACCCAAGCATCGCATAACCAGTAAATCATCCAACAGTGTTATGCCGATGTACTGTTGATCTTGATTTAAAAATTTTGCGACACTTAATCGTGCCTTTTCTAATAATTCTGGCGTTACTTGTGTCGCAACAAATGTACCAAAGCAAGGATAGCTATTCATGCTAACAGCGCTTTGCAACGCAAGATTGTCTTCGATTAATAATTTATCAAGCATAAGTGGCGCTCCGTCACGATATACCTCTAAACGGGTCATCACCTTACCATTTTCAAATAATTCTTTTGATGCCGGCCTACCATAGCAATTAATTTCCCAGCCCATAAAACGCGCTGCTTTTTCTAGGTCTACCCGTGTTGATAAATGCGTGTGCGTACCATCGAAAAATATATTCTCTCGAGGAAACCACTCCAGCGCACAACCATCCGCTACTTTTAATGTTTGGATTTGATGCGCTAGTTTGCCCGTGTTTCTGTAAAACTTGGTGGCGCCAGGTGTGGTAATTAATGTTGAAGCCTGTTTTGCTAGATCAACATTGATATGCAATTCATCACCACCGACGACCCCACCAGGAGGATGCAAAATATAAAGATGGCAAACATCACCTTCAGGGTAAAAAGGACGTTGTACTGTGAGCGGGCCCGACTGTGAGCGTTTGGCTAAAATGGTTTCATGTTGGCTTTTTTCAAAACCAAGATTTAGCTCTGCCTTCCAGCCAAGTTTTGTATCAATATTAGACAACTCTGAAGCAATTCTGAGACAATGTTTATTTTCTATCATCCGTTTTAATACGCTGCTTTTTTGCTTTGGGTAGTTTACTCAACAGATAAAAACCTGCGGCCATGATTGCTAGATAAATCCCTACTGTTGTTACAATATGAATAGCAATATGTAGAATTGATGCTTCATCCATGTTTGGGTGTGCTGATGCTGTTGTTGCTATAAATACAGTTAAAATACTTAAAATAATTTTCTTCATTACTTGCCCCTTATAAACACTTATACCGTTAAAAACTTTTGAACAAGCTCATCGCTCAGTTCACTCATTTCACCTGTCGCAACATTTTTGCCACGTTCCATAATACAGAAGTGATCGCCAACACGTCGTGCAAAGGGAAGTTTTTGCTCCACAAGCAATACTGTAATACCCATTTCTTGATTCAATTGAGTAATAATATCACCAATCTGTTGCACAATATTAGGCTGAATTCCTTCTGTTGGCTCATCTAAAATTAACATCTTAGGATCGATTACCAAGGCTCGCCCGATAGCAAGCTGTTGCTGTTGCCCACCTGATAAATCACCACCACGACGTGAAATCATTTCTTTTAACACGGGAAATAACTCGAAAATAAATTCAGGAATTTTTTTAGCTTTATCTTTTCGTGCGAATAAGCCTAACTCTAAATTTTGTCCAACGGTTAATTGAGGAAATATCTGTCGCCCTTGTGGCACATAGCCAACGCCCATGCCTGCGCGTTTTTCAGCAATTTCATTTTGAATATCTTTGCCATCAAAATTAATGCTCCCATCACGAGTGTCTTCTAAACCCATAATGCATTGTAAAAGTGTGGTCTTACCCACGCCGTTACGCCCCATAAGTACGGTACATTTACCTTTTATTACCGACAAATCTAAATCCCATAACGTATGACTTTCACCATAAAACTGATTGAGACTACTAACTTGCAGGATAGGGCTTCGCCCTTGATTGTGTTCTTTGCTTTGCTCTTTATTCACCAAGGTACACCTCAATCACTTTCTGGTTATTTTGTACTTCGTCCATTGTACCTTCTGCCAAAATACTGCCTTGATGTAATACCGAAACTTTATTCGCTATTGATCGCACAAAATCCATATCATGCTCGACGACTACAACAGAGTGCTCTCCTGCTAATGATGTTAATAGCTCACCTGTTTTATCCATCTCTTGATGGGTCATACCCGCAACTGGCTCATCGACCAATAATAGCCTTGGGTTTTGCATGAGCAGCATACCAATCTCTAACCACTGTTTTTGCCCGTGTGATAGTGCGCCCGCACGTTGTGTCGATTGTTCGGTCAACCCAATGGTATCCATGACGCTCATGATTCTGTCATGCTGCTCACTCGATATTTTTGCTCTAAAGGTTGCCCAGACATTTTTATTACCTGCCATTGCCATTTCGAGATTTTCAAAAATATTGTGGTGCTCAAAAACAGTGGGCTTTTGAAATTTTCGCCCAACGCCTGCTTGTGCAATTTCTGGCTCAGTCATCTTTAATAAATTGATGTTTTGTCCAAACCAAACCGTGCCTTTATCGGGTTTTGTTTTACCTGTGATGATGTCCATCATGGTGGTTTTGCCCGCACCATTAGGGCCAATCATGCAACGAAGTTCACCGACTTCAATATAAAAATTCAATTCGTTAATAGCTTTAAAGCCATCAAAAGAAACGGTAACATCTTCTACATATAAAATCTGACCGTGACTGGTATCAACTTCAGAATAATCTTGCTTATTGACCATGTCGAAAACTTGGTCACGACGCATCGTTTCACGAAATTTATCTAGCGCACTCATGCTTTACCTCCCTTTCTTTTTAACAAGCCCACGATGCCATTGGGAAGATAAAGAGTGACAAAAACAAATAATGCACCGAGTGCAAATAGCCATGTTTCAGGCGCTACACCCGTAAGATAGGTCTTAGAATAGTTAACAATAAAAGCACCGAGAACCGCACCATAAAGCGTGGTTCTACCTCCTATAGCGACCCAAACGACCAGCTCAATTGATCGTAATGGTGAAAACTCACCAGGATTAATGATTCCAACTTGTGGAACATATAACGCCCCAGCAACACCGGCAAGTACCGCTGAAAAAGTAAATATAGCGAGCTTTACACGGTCAACACGGTAGCCAATAAATCGTACGCGATCTTCAGAGTCACGTATTGCTACTGCCACTCGACCAAGGCGTGAAACTACGATTGCGCGACACGATAAATACCCCAAAGCCAAGGCAATAGCAGATGCAATAAACAAAGCGATTCGTGTGTTATCTGACTGCAAACTAAAGCCTAGAATATCTTTAAAGTCTGTTAAACCATTGTTGCCACCAAAGCCCATCTCATTTCTAAAAAAGGCTAGTAATAAAGCGTAAGTAAGCGCTTGTGTAATGATTGAAAGATAAACACCCGTTACACGAGAACGAAATGCCAATGCGCCAAAGATAAAGGCAAGCAAGCCAGGCACTAAGGCAACCATAATCATCGCAAACCAAAAGTTATCAAAGCCATGCCAGAACCATGGTATTTCTTCCCAATTTAAGAAAACCATAAAGTCTGGTAAATCTGGGTTGCCGTAAACACCTCTATCGCCTATTTGTAGCATGAGATACATACCCATGGCATAACCACCCAGTGCAAAGAATGCACCATGCCCAAGACTCAAGATACCCATATAGCCCCACACCAAATCAACCGATAGAGCCAATAAAGCAAAGGCGAGGTACTTGCCTAATAATGTAACCGTATAAGTAGAAACATGAAATGCACTACCTTCAGGTATGATCAAATTGAATATAGGAATCAAGACTGCTAAAACTGTGAGCAACACTAAGAATATTTGCCCGCCACGATCACCTTTTAATAAACTCATCATGGCTATGACTCCGCAGCTCGACCTTTTTTCGGGAATAACCCGCGAGGTCGTTTCTGTATGAATAAAATAATAAAGACAAGCACCAGTATTTTGGCTAATACTGCCCCAGCCCATGGTTCCATAAATTTATTAGCAATACCTAACGTAAAGCCACTTATAAGTGTTCCCCATAGGTTTCCTACACCGCCAAACACAACCACCATAAAGGAGTCGATAATATAGTCTTGCCCCATACTTGGCCCAACATTGGTAAGTTGAGAAAGAGCCACACCAGCAATACCCGCAATACCCGAACCCAACCCAAAAGTAAGTGCATCAACACGACTGGCACGTATTCCCATAGCGCGCGCCATTGAACGGTTTTGTGAAACTGCTTGCACACTCAAACCTAAAGATGTTCTTTTAATAATTAAATAGAGAAAAGCAAAAACAGCTAAACAGAAGAAAATGATATAAAGACGATTGTAGGTAAGTGCTAATGCAGGGTTTATCTCTAATGCTCCTGACATCCATGAAGGTGTTTCAACAGCACGGTTTAAAGGAGAAAAAATTGATCTGATAGCCTGTTGCAAAATAAGACTAATACCAAATGTGGCTAACAAAGTTTCTAACGGTCTCCCGTATAAATGCCGTATTACTAGACGCTCAATTAGCACCCCGACCGAGCCTGAAACAATGAAGGCCGCAGGTACCGCTATAACCAACGAAAGACCAATGTGGTTGGGCATAATCTGCTGAATTACATACGTGGTGTACGCGCCCAGCATAATTAATTCGCCATGCGCCATATTAATAACGCCCATTACACCAAAGGTTATAGCAAGCCCTATTGCCGCAAGCACTAATACTGAGCCAAGGCTTAGTCCAAAGAATACCGTATTTACTTTTTCATAAAAGCCTAGTTTTTTTTGAATATTTTTTAATGCATTTTGTGAGGCTGTTGCAATCTCGGCATCATCACTATCTTTTAGTGTTTCTAACTGATTGCGAGTTTCAGGATTAAGGTCATTGAATAAGGTTTTGATCGCAGCGAGTTTCACTGCCTTATCACTAGAATTTAAATCATTGATACTGATAAGAGTTTCTATTTTTTCTCTAACCGCAGTATCTTTTTCACTTTTAAGGTGCGCCTTTAAAAAAGCGATACCCGTATCATTAGTTTTCCCAAGCATTTGCTTAACAGCGCTTAAACGCTTATCTGCATCGGGACTAGAAAGACTTAAAGTTGCTATGGATGCACGCAAAACACCACGAAGCTTATTATTAACTTTTATTTTTTTAAGTTTAGACTTACTAAGTACGCCTAAATCTTTTTGATCAAGTACGCTAACTAAAGAAAAACCATCATCATGTTTTTTTCCAATAACGGTAATTTTATCTTCTTTAGTATAAAAAAGCCGTGCTTTTAGCATGGCCTCTAAAATTGGTTGAACACGTTCATCTTTTGTTATGACGAGCTGCTCTATTGCTTTGCCTTTTTTGTTATAGCTTTTAGATTGTAGCAACTCTAAGGCTTGTTTAAAAGACTCTGAATTTGTTGTTTCTGCAAAACTACTGCTTGAAAAAAGCAGGATGAGAGAAATGATTAAAAAGGGGAGTATTCTATTTTTCATTGAGAAAAATGACATAACTAATACATCTTGGTTACTAAAAATGGGGGCTAAAAAAAACACCCCTCTCCCAAAGGAAAAGAGGTGTCCGTGAGACATTTAGAATGTATAACAATTATTTAGCAGTTGCCAAACATTTCTTCTCTTTTGTGTTGTAGTTTCCACATTTGATAGGCGCAGTCCAATCAGAGATTAGATCTTTACTACCTGGTAAGAAATCAGACCATGCATCACCAGCTACTTCACCGTCTGTTTGCCAAACCACATCAAACTGACCATCTTCTTGAATCTCTCCAATAAGAACAGGTTTAGTTATATGATGGTTCTTCAACATTTTAGCTGTACCGCCAGTCATGTTTGGCACTTCAATACCGATCATTGCATCAATTACTTTATCTGTATCAGTCGTACCTGCTTTCTCAACCGCTTTTACCCACATTTTAAAACCGATAACATGAGCTTCCATAGGATCGTTAGTTACACGCTTTTTGTCTTTAATGAATGCCTGCCAAGTTTTGATGAACTCTTCGTTTTCTTTACTCTCAACACTCATGAAGTAGTTCCATGCTGCAAGATGACCAACAAGAGGTTTAGTATCTAAACCAGAAAGCTCTTCTTCGCCAACAGAGAATGCTACAACAGGAATATCTTCTGATGAGATACCTTGATTACCAAGCTCTTTGTAGAATGGTACGTTTGCATCACCATTAATAGTAGAAACAACCGCTGTTTTCTTACCCGTAGAACCAAACTTTTTAATATCAGATACAATTGACTGCCAATCAGAATGCCCGAAAGGCGTGTAGTTGATCATGATATCTTTTTCAGCAACACCTTTAGAAAGCAAGTAAGCTTTTAATATTTTGTTAGTAGTACGTGGGTAAACGTAGTCAGTACCCGCAAGTACCCAACGCTTAACTTTGATTTCATCCATTAAGTAATTAACTGCAGGAATCGCCTGTTGATTTGGCGCTGCACCTGTATAGAAGATATTCTTAGATGACTCTTCACCTTCGTACTGAACAGGGTAAAACATTAAGCCGTTAAGCTCTTCAATTACAGGCAATACTGATTTACGAGATACTGATGTCCAACAGCCGAAAATTGCGTCTACTTTCTTTTTAGAAATAAGCTCACGTGTTTTTTCAGCAAATAAAGGCCAATCAGATGCAGGGTCGACAACAACAGCTTCTAACTGTTTGCCTAGTAACCCACCTTTTTTATTCTGTTGCTCGATAAGCATTAACATAGTGTCTTTCAGTGTTGTTTCACTGATAGCCATCGTTCCAGAAAGCGAGTGCAAAACACCAACTTTGATTGTCTCTTTAGAATGAGATGCGGCAAAAGCCTGAGTTACTACAAATGAAGTGCTCAGCATTAAAGCGCCTGCCAACATTTTTTTGAAATTGATATTCACTAAATATTCCTCCTTGGAATTTATTGGGTTTGTTCGGAGGGTATATAGCAGGAAGTGTGCCAAAACTAAATTTACTAATAAACAAGTACTTACCGCTTACCATGCAGAGAAAAAGATCGTCCTTGGTGCGTATATTTTACTTTCGCCCCAAGAGAAAGCAACAGAACATCAAGTCAAGACGCGTTGAAGCCACTGTGAAACATCTTTGACCTCTTGCGCACACAATGAGTGCTCCATATCATACGAATGAGCCTCTACATCGAAGCCTTGCACTTCGAGTTTTGGCACATAGTCCTGCCAACTTGCCACAGGAATTACAGGGTCACGCATACCGTGAGCAGCAAAAATAGGTAGGCCATTTTGCTCAGAGCTTGTTTGTTTAAATAAGTTCTCGTCAAAAGGCACATAAGTGGATAGCGCCATAACACCTGCTAACTTTTTGGAATAACGAAGTCCGGCATGAAGTGCGATTACGCCACCTTGCGAAAAGCCTGCTAGTAGGATATTTGTTGACGGCACACCATTTTCGATCTCTCGATCAATGAATTGATTGATCCAGCCAACGGTGGTTAGCAAATCAGATTCATCGGTGTTATTATTCCTATCCAGCGAGAACATGTCGAACCATGCGCGCATTTCATAGCCATTATTTAGCGTTATCGGCCTGACTGGCGCGTGAGGAAAAATGAACTTTATCGCCAAAGATTCTGGCAACCTTAACTCTGGCACTAGTGGCACAAAATCATTACCATCTGCGCCTAAGCCGTGAAGCCAGATGATAGTGTATTCAGTTTTTTCTGCTGTTTTTACAACTTCAAAGGGCAATAACTCAGACATCTTTGTCTAACTCGCTTTTAGTTGACTCACTAATATTCAAATCTTTTAGTTTTCTCGTTAAAGTATTTCTTCCCCAGCCCAATAAATCCGCCGCATCCTTCTTACGCCCACCTGTTTTTTGTAACGCTGCATTTAGTGCAATAGCTTCAAAGATTGGAGTCACTTCATCAAGAATGCGTTTATCACCACGATTTAGGCGCTGCATCATATTTTGATGTAAAAGAGACTTCCAACTATTATTTGTATCACCCGTGCTGCTTTTCAAATCTTGGGGCAAATCATCCAATGTTATTTCATGCCCTGTTGCCATTACCGTTAGCCATCTACTAGCATTTTCTAGCTGACGAACATTACCTGGCCAATTGAGTGTTTGCAGATAATGACTAACATCTTCATTCAAAGATTTTTGATCTACGCTTAACTCTTTTGATGCTTGCGCTAAAAAGTGATTCAGCAAGAGAATTATATCTTCACCTCGCTCACGCAAAGCAGGTATTTGCACGCGAATAACATTTAAGCGATGATATAAATCCTCACGAAATGACCCGTTTTTCACATGTTGCTCTAAATCCTGATGGGTTGCGGCAACCACACGGACATCAACTTTTACTGGCTGTGTTCCACCTACACGGTAGAATTCACCATCAGCCAATACACGCAATAGTCGAGTTTGTAGCTCTGCTGGCATATCGCCAATTTCATCTAAAAATAAGGTGCCACCATCAGCTTGCTCAAAGCGACCTTTGCGCTGTGCTTGCGCCCCTGTAAATGCTCCTTTTTCATGCCCAAATAGTTCGGACTCTAATAAGTCTTTTGGAATTGCGGCGGTATTTATTGCAATGAATGTATTATTCGCTCGCGGGCTATGCGTGTGTAATGCCTTAGCAACCAACTCTTTACCCGTGCCTGATTCACCTGTGATTAATACCGATATACTAGTTTTGCTTAAACGCCCTATGGTACGAAACAGTTCCTGCATCGCAACCGACTTACCTATAATTTCTTGCTGAGTAATGGGCGATTCATCATCTGTAGCTTTTTCAGGGAGTTGATTTGAAGCACAGGCTCGTCTGGCTAACTCAATAGCCTCATTGATATCAAAGGGTTTTGGTAAGTATTCGAATGCACCACTTTCATAGGCTGACATGGCACTATCCATATCTGAATGTGCAGTCATGATAATTACAGGGAGATCGGGATATAGTTTGTGAATCTCATTAATCAGCTCAAAACCATCCATGCCCGGCATACGAATATCGGAGATTATTGCATCAGGAAACTCACCCTCACTCGCCTCTCGTAATTGACGCAGCAAATCTGTCGCAAACTCAAAGGCAATTACATCCATTTGTGCTTTTTCAAGTGCGCGCTGTAAGACCCAGCGGATAGACTGATCATCATCGACTATCCATAGTTTTTCTGTCACGTTTTAGCTCCTGCTGATTTTTTTGTATTTCCCTGTTTTTTATCAAAAATGGGCAATAGTAAAGTGAAACATGTTTCGCCCACTTGTGATTCAAATTCAATAACACCATGATGACGGTTTGCCAATGATTGAGCGATAGACAAACCAAGCCCCGTCCCCTTTGCTGAACCACTAATCATAGGGAAAAAGAGCTTATCGCGAATATCATCTGGCACACCTTGACCGTTATCAATAATATCTAGCCTTAGCGCCAAACGATGCGTTTTGTGATTAATGGTGAAATTTCTTAGCACTCTCGTTTTAAATAGTATTTTACCCGAGTCACCCACAGCCTTTATTGCGTTACCTGCGATGTTAAATACTAGCTGTATGAGACTATCTCTATCCGCATTTAAATCTGGAATACTGGGATCGTAATCAAAGCGCAACTCCACACCTTCTGGAATATCAGCAATAATGAGCTTTCTAACACGCTCTAACACCTCATGAATATTTACCACTTCGTTTTTTATCGGCTGAGGAGAGCCCAGCATACGATCAACTAATTTCTTTAACCGATCAGCCTCTGAAATAATAATGTTTGTGTATTCTTTTAACTCGCTGTTATAAGTATCATCAAACTCTGATTCTAATAACTGCGCTGCCCCACGGATTCCACCAAGAGGGTTCTTAATTTCATGCGCCATACCGCGCACTAATACTTGCGTGGCTTCTTGCTGTTTTAATAATTGCTCTTCACGATTAATACGAAGCTGATAATCTTTTCGATGCAGTTCCAGCACGATACCCTGTAGCTCGCCTGTCTTTAAAAGCGGATTTGCCACACAATCTAAAGTAATACCTTCCTGATACTTCCCTTTTAAATAGCATTCTCGCAAAGTTTGAGGCTCATTTGTTTTAAGAACCGCTTGCAAATGCTCATCAACCATATCGGCATTAAGTAAAAAACTATAGGATTTATTAATGACGCGTTTTCGACTTTGACCAAACAAGTTCTCAGCCGCCGCATTCATGTGCTTAACATATAATGACTTATCTAACACGACCACGGCTGTGCTGAGCGCATCACTTACCGCATCGGAAAAAACCGTACTATTGATATTTTTATCTGTCATTTAATAAACTCTATAGCAAACATCGCGCCAACTCTTCCTAGCCTGACTATTGATTGATTTGACTATTCCAGACTCTCAAAGCACCAATTTAAAACAAGTGGCAATAATAGTGCACTATATTGGTGCTATACAGTTAGAAACCAAGGACACAACTACCATTCATCGCGGTTTATCAATAAAAAGGGCTTTCCTAAAGTTGGCACAGTAGTTGCACTATTTGAGTTAGCAATCTTTTTACTGGTTATAAACACCAGCTAAAAATTAACTTTAAGTCATGCACGTCGCCGATAAAGCTGACGACATAATCGAGTTATCCGTTTTTAACAACAAAACGGCAAGCTCGCTAAATATTTTTTAAAATAGGAGAGAAATGCAATGAAGTTAGTCACTGCAATAGTAAAGCCTTTCAAACTCGATGATGTGCGCGAAGCATTATCTGAGATTGGTGTTGCGGGTATTACCGTAACTGAGGTTAAGGGATTTGGTCGCCAAAAAGGTCACACTGAGTTATACCGTGGCGCTGAGTATGTTGTTGATTTTCTACCAAAAGTAAAAATCGAAGCTGCTGTACCTAGCGACATTGTTGACCAAGTTATCGAAGCAATCACTAAAGCTGCCAACACGGGTAAGATTGGTGACGGCAAGATCTTTGTATCACAAATTGAGCAGACTATTCGTATTCGTACGGGTGAGACTGGCCCTGAAGCGCTTTAAAGGAGAAGCAATATCATGGAAAATAATATATTAGAATTACAATATGCAATGGATACCTTTTACTTCTTAGTAATGGGTGCATTGGTAATGTGGATGGCTGCTGGTTTCTCAATGTTAGAAGCAGGTTTAGTTCGCTCTAAAAGTACCACAGAAATATTAACCAAGAACATCGCACTATACGCGATTGCTTGCACGGCTTATTTAGTTGTCGGTTACGAGCTAATGTACGACGGTGGCATGTTCTTAAAAGACATCGCACTTGATGGCGCTAAAGATGCTGACAGCATGGTTGCTACAGTACTAAAAGAGGCGGCAGATAGAGAGGGTGGGTTCACTGGCGGATCTGTTTACTCAAATGCATCCGACTTCTTCTTCCAAGTGGTATTTGTTGCTACGGCAATGTCTATCGTTTCGGGTGCCGTGGCTGAGCGCATGAAGCTTTGGGCGTTCCTTTTGTTCGCCGTTGTTATGACTGCATTCATCTACCCAATTGAAGGCTCTTGGACTTGGGGTGGAAAACCAGTTGGTCTATTTGGAATTGAGCTATATAGTTTAGGTGATGACTTTGGTTTCTCTGACTTTGCTGGTTCTGGTATTGTTCACATGGCAGGTGCTGCCGCTGCATTAGCAGGTGTTATCTTACTTGGCGCACGTAAAGGCAAGTACGGAAAAGATGGAAAAATCACTCCAATCCAAGGTGCTAACCTGCCAATGGCTACACTAGGCACATTCATTCTTTGGATGGGCTGGTTCGGCTTTAACGGTGGCTCGGTTCTTAAACTTGGCGACATCGCTAACTCAAATGCAGTTGCAATGGTATTTTTAAATACTAACGCAGCAGCTGCAGGTGGCGTAATCGTTGCTTTATTAGTTGCACGCTTAATGTTTGGCAAAGCTGACTTAACCATGACGCTTAACGGCGCATTAGCTGGCTTAGTTGCAATCACGGCAGAGCCTTCTACACCTACTCCACTACAAGCGTTAATCATTGGTGGAATCGGCGGATTAATTGTTGTTTTCTCTATCCTAGCTTTGGATAAAATGAAGATTGATGATCCTGTAGGCGCTATCTCAGTTCACGGTGTTGTTGGATTCTTCGGCGTAATGATCGTGCCTTGGACTAACGATGGCGCCAACATCATAGGTCAACTTGTCGGCGCGGCAACTATCTTTGTTTGGGTATTTGTTGCTTCATTCATCGTTTGGTTGATTATCAAGATGGTATTCGGTATCAGAGTATCTGAAGAAGAAGAATACGAAGGTGTTGATATTGGCGAGTGTGGTATGGAAGCATATCCAGAATTCACTAATAAATAAATTCTACACTTCATAGATAAACTAAAGGTCACCATTAGGTGGCCTTTTTTATTACTATCGTGCTTCGACAAAGTACTAATATTTATTTCAGAAGCACAACGACATACTTTTTGTCTTTAGCTTAGCCCCAAAAAGGAACTTGTAGTAGCAATCTTACTTTTCCCCGCCCTAAGATAAAGCGATCAAGGTACAATCTGAGCAGCACTTGAGCTTTGTGGTCTTATAACTTACAAACAAAAAAAGAGAGCCAAATGGCTCTCTTTTTTTGTTTGTGTTTTTCATGAAGGAAAAAACATTTAATTTAAAAAAGTAGTTCTAGGAAGACCACGGGGAGAAGATATGCGCAGCTGAAGTGTATCAACCGCAATCCGCCTAGAACCAAATATGAAGGTAAGGAAATAATCCTTCATACAATTACTCTGAACAGCAAAATGCTTATTAGTTCAAAAATAGTTCAAAAAATAATGAAATTAATTTCATCTTCCTTCCCTTTATATATTAACCCCATGAAAATAATGGAATTTTTAAGAGCAAGCCTTTACAAGTTTATTAGAGCAATCTTAAAAGAATCGGTATAATTCTCAACCTTAAAGGAGTTTATCAATATGTTTAAAAAAATTTGTTGGGCAAACTGGCTATTTATTATAATGATAGGTGGGCTTGCTCTTATCAGTATCACCTCATCACTATCAGGCTGTGGCAATAAAAGTAACTTAGTATTACCCGTAAACTCTTCAGATCAAACACCCGCTACGACTGCGGCAACAACAAAGAACAACTAACATATGGATTTTTTCAATTATAAAAACGGACAACTTTTTGCAGAAGATGTTAATTTAGAATCACTCGCAAATAAGTATGGTACACCTTGTTTTGTTTATTCTCGCGCCACACTTGAGCGTCACTGGCATGCGTTCAATGATGCATTTGGTGATCAGCCTCACCTCATCTGCTACTCGGTTAAGGCAAATTCAAATATTGGAATTTTAAATCTCTTGGCCAGGCTCGGTTCTGGCTTTGACATTGTTTCTGTCGGTGAGCTTGAGCGTGTTTTAAAAGCAGGTGGAGACCCTAGCAAAGTTGTATTCTCCGGTGTTGGTAAACGCGCTGATGAAATGCAACGTGCGCTTGAAGTCGGTATCCGTTGTTTTAATATTGAATCTATCGGCGAATTGGAGCGCTTAAACGATGTAGCTGGTGATATGGGTAAAGTTGCCAATATCTCTATCCGTGTGAACCCTGATGTTGACGCACAAACACACCCTTATATTTCGACAGGCTTAAAAGATAACAAGTTTGGTATTGATATTGATATTGTTGAAAATGTTTATCAGCAAGCTGCAGCAATGCCAAACATTCATGTCACGGGAATTGATTGTCATATTGGCTCCCAACTAACGGATCTGTCGCCCGTTATGGATGCACTTACACGTTTAATTGCGCTGGCTGATCGTCTAAAAGACCAGGGCATTGAAATTCACCACCTCGATATTGGTGGAGGCTTGGGAGTGCGCTATCAAGACGAAAACCCTCCGCTCCCTTCAGATTACACGGCTGAACTATTCACCAACGAACGCATCAAAGATTACGAAATAATTATCGAGCCAGGTAGAGCAATCGCAGCCAATACTGCCGTATTGCTTACGCAGGTGGAATACCTAAAGCATGGCGACGAAAAGAATTTCGCCATTGTTGATACCGCAATGAATGACTTAATCCGCCCTGCTTTATACCAAGCATGGCAAGAAATAGTACCTGTAAAAGAAGCTACTGAAGAAGCGGAGATTGCTTACGACATCGTTGGACCTATTTGTGAATCTGCCGACTTTTTAGGCAAGGATCGCAAGCTGAGCCTTAAACAAGGTGATCTTTTAGCGATTCGTTCAGTTGGTGCTTATGGCTTTACAATGGCATCCAACTACAACTCACGACCACGAGCTGCTGAAGTACTTGTTGATGGCACTAATACAACAATAATTCGAGACAGAGAGACGATAGAAAGCCTTTTTGATAATGAATACATTATTAGCGAGTAGATTCGTACTAAGTATCTGATAATTTTTAGAAAATTTAGTAGAATATACGCAAAATACATAACAAACAGTTAAACAGCTGTTAATTTGGCTAAAAATAGCTGTTTTTATTACTTTTAAATAGGCCACCCCCCCTCTTTTTCGATGATTTGTATCTTAAATTAATACAAATCACCGAAAAAGAGGGGGGGTGGCTCTAAATATCCTTGAATTTGCACTTCTTTTTCTAACGAATTAATAAAAAGAAGGTAGTAGTTCGTATTTAGAGTAAACGTGGCTAAAATACACATGGAAAATTCAGTTTTTGAAACCAATTTAAAGAAACTTCCTCTCATTACACGAGGCAAGGTACGTGATATATACGATGTTGATGACCAACATATGCTTATAGTCACTACTGACAGACTTTCTGCATTTGATGTTGTGCTTCCCGACCCTGTACCAAACAAAGGCATTGTTTTAACGCAGGTTTCTAATTTTTGGTTCGATAAGCTTTCTCATATCGTCCCTAATCACTTCAGTGATTTAACACTTAAAGACCTAAAGATCAGCAAAGATGAATATAAAATTCTTGAAGGTCGCAGTGTTATAGTAAAAAAACTAAAACCATTACCTGTTGAAGCGATTGTTCGTGGTTACATCATTGGTTCTGGCTGGAAAGACTATCAATCTACAGGCCAAGTCTGTGGAATTGATCTTCCTGAAGGCTTAAAACAAGCAGAAAAGTTACCAGAAGTTCTGTTTACCCCATCAACAAAAGCTGATGTCGGTGGGCATGATGAAAATATAAGCTTTAAAAAGATGCATGCACTTATCGGAGGTTTTTTAGCCGAAGAAGTCCGAAGAATTAGTTTAGAGCTTTATACAGAAGCATCTGAATACGCACTAAAAAAAGGGATTATCATTGCTGATACTAAATTTGAATTTGGCTTGGATAATGCGGGGAAACTAGTCTTAATTGATGAAATTTTATCACCTGACTCTTCTCGTTTTTGGCCTGCAGATCAATACCAAGCAGGCATTAGCCCACCATCATTTGACAAACAATATATTCGTGATTATCTAGAAACACTAGATTGGGATAAAACACCACCTGGCCCGCATTTACCAAAAAATATTTTGGCAAAGAGTGCTGAGAAATACCAAGAAGTCGCTTCACTTTTACTAAGTAATAAATAGAGAGTCACATGAGTACTGCAACACAAACAAAACCAAAGCTCCCTGGGTTATTTAGTTTAATCTTAATAATTGTGCTCGGTATTTTAGGCGCAAAACTCATGTGGCTGATTCTTGCGCCAAAACAAATAAATACCAATCAAGCTCCATCTTTAAGAAATTCAACTATCGCCTCCAAAGAGAAAGTTAATTATGGAAAACTCATTGCCAATCACCATCTATTTGGTGAAGTGGTTGTAAAAAAAGAACCTGTCGTAAAGGCGCCGGTTAAAACTATTGAACCCAAAGTCGTCGCTACCAAATTGAACCTTAAATTACATGGTATCGTCTCTTACAAAAGCGATTCGAAGAAAGGCTATGCACTAATATCTTCCAGCGGAAAATCACAGCAAGTATATGGTAAAGGTGATGAGTTACAAAAAGGGGTGACGGTTAGGGATATTTTCCCTGAAAAGGTCGTGCTTGATAATCATGGTAAAACTGAGGAACTGATTTTACCTGTTAAGAATACGAAATCATCATCACCTAAACAAAGAAATAAAATACCAGCCACTTATCCAGCATCTCTTGGCATACAAACATCTAAAAAAGCATCGGATCTTGACCTTGGTGAATTTCGTCGAAAGATACAAAAAAATCCTCAAAAGCTATTAGATATAGCATCACCCTCACCCGCTATAGTAAACGGTAAATTTATAGGCTTTCGGCTTCAGCCTGGCAGAAAGAGAAAACTATTTCGCCAGCTAGGTTTCCGTGCAAATGATGTTATTACAGAAGTAAACGGTATTATTTTAGACGACTCTAGCAAAGGCCCTATGGTTTTAGGTGAACTTGCTCAGGCAAGCGAATTATCAATCACCTTAAAACGTGGCTCACAGGAAATTTTCATTCAGCATAGCTTCTAAATAATAGTGTCATGATGCTCCGAGTTTTCATATCTTGTTTCCTACTGTTAATTGCCGCTTGCTCTGACAAGAACTCTAAAACAACTGTCAAAATTAAGGGCTCCACCATGGGAACCCAGTATCATATCGTTCTAATCACTAGCGATAATCAACTAGCCAATATAGATAATTTAAAAAAGAATATTGAAGACCTTCTGCAACAGCTAAATCAAGAAATGTCTACTTATATTCCTACTTCTGAAATCTCCTTGTTCAATCAATACAAACAAAGAAATTGGTTTCCAGTCTCTACTGATTTTGCCCAAGTGGTTTCTAGTGCTCAAAATATCAGTAAACTCTCAAACGGAGCATTTGACATAACCGTAGCCCCATTAATTGACCTATGGGGTTTTGGAGCTAAAAATCAGCTCTCATTACCCACACAAAAACAAATTACTAACGCACTACAAAATATAGGTTATCAGCAGCTAGAAGTGAGAATCTCACCACCTGCCTTGAAAAAGTCAAATCTTAATCTTCATATTGACCTATCTGCGATCGCTAAAGGATTTGCTGTTGATAAAATATCAGAGCTTCTAAATAAAAATAAATACTCTAATTATTTAGTTGAGATTGGGGGTGAAATTCGTGATCGAGGTCTGAACCTAAAAGGAAAGCCTTGGAAAATTGGCATAGAAATACCTGAAAAAAAAACCTCAAAAACCAATCAAACATTACTCACCAGCAATATAGCGCTTGCAACCTCAGGCGACTATCGTAATTATTTCATTAAAGATGGCATACGTTTTTCACACACCATCAACCCAACTTCTGGCAAACCTATCACACACAAACTTGCGTCTATTACCGTACTTCATGAATCAACAATGATGGCAGATGCCTATGCAACTGCAATAATGGTTTTAGGTGATAAAAAAGGAAAACTTTTTGCTAAAGCGAATCAATTAAAAATTAATATGATTATTAGGAAGGGTTCTGGTTTTCTAGTATGGAAAAATTTTAACGAGGAAAAACTAATTTATTAATTGTATAAAGACAAGAAAGAAGGCTTATCTAATAAACTTTATACACAAAAAAAGGGATGCTAAAAGCATCCCTTTTTTATGACTCTCACTTCAAAGTAAGAACGTAAGAGTAAACTAAATCAGATTAAGAAATCTTCTGATCTAACTCACCAGACGCATAACGCTGAGACATTTCATCAAGAGAGTAAATCTTACCAATCTTGCTTGCCTGACCAGCCGCATTGAATGCTTCATAACGCGCCTGACAAATACCTTTCATTGCGTTAGTTGCTTCTTTAAGGAATTTACGTGGATCAAAGTTAGATGGATTGTCTTGCAAGTGCTTACGAACAGAACCCGTTGATGCCATACGTAAATCTGTATCGATATTAACTTTTGTAACACCTGATTTAAGACCTTCAACAATCTCAGCAACCGGTACGCCATAAGTCTGTCCCATATCACCACCGTAGTTATTGATGATTTCTAACCACTCTTGAGGTACAGATGAAGAACCGTGCATTACAAGGTGAGTATTAGGAAGACGTTCGTGAATTTCTTTGATACGGTCGATACGCAAAATCTCGCCTGTAGGCTCTTGAGTAAACTTGTAAGCACCGTGTGAAGTACCGATAGCGATTGCTAATGCATCTACGTTAGTTGCTTTTACAAAATCAGCTGCTTCTTCTACAGAGGTAAGAAGCATATCCATATCTAATTTGCCTTCAGCTCCGTGACCATCTTCTTCGCCCATTTCACCTGTTTCTAGTGAACCAAGACAACCTAGCTCGCCTTCTACCGAAACACCGCCAGCATGAGCCATTTTAACAACTTCAGCAGTAACGCCAGCATTGTATTCAAAAGATGCTGGAGTTTTACAGTCCGCTTCTAATGAACCATCCATCATTACTGATGTGAAACCAGACTGGATCGAACGCAAACATACTGCTGGCTCAGAACCATGATCTTGGTGCATTACAACAGGAATATGTGGGTACATTTCAGTTGCTGCAATGATTAGATGACGTAAGAAAGGCTCGCCTGCGTAACCTCGAGCGCCGGCAGAACCCTGCATGATAACTGGAGAATCTACCGCATCGGCAGCTTCCATGATAGCGTGCACTTGCTCCATGTTGTTTACGTTAAATGCGGGTAAACCATAGTTATTTTCTGCTGCATGATCGAGCAGTTGTCTCATTGAAATTAGGGCCATTTGGTCCTCCTATTTATTAATCGATTAATGTATAACGTTTAAACTAAAATTTTGTGCCAAGATTCTACAACAAATGCTAAATCCCCAGCAAATCACTGCCTTTAATAACTGTCCGACAATTAACCATTGTGGTGCTCACCCACACGAATCACCTTCATCTGGTTTGTTCCGCCATCAGTGCCTGCACCCACTAAGTCGCCTTTGGTTATGATAACAAGATCACCATCTGCAACTACTTCTTGTTCAATTAAATGCTCTACAACCGTGATATTCGCTTGCTTCGGATCGGTTAGCTTTTCATGTACCCAAACTGGATAAACACCTCGATACATACAAACACGGCGACACGTTTTTTTATGCGTGGTCATTGCATAAATTGGGATACCTGAGCTAATGCGTGACATCCATAAAGCAGTTGAACCGGATTCAGTTAGTGCGCCAATACCCTTCACGCCCATCTGATTTGCAGCATACATAGCCGACATCGCTATGCCTTCATCAATGCGTTCGAACTGTTGTCCGATTCGGTGTTTTGAATGTGTTGAACCTGATGCTTTCTCTGCTTCTTCACAAATATCTGCCATCGCCGCAACTACTTTATCTGGGTGCTTACCGACTGCAGTTTCACCTGAAAGCATCACCGCATCAGTACCATCCATTACTGCATTTGCGACATCAAATACTTCCGCACGAGTAGGGATCGTATTATCGATCATGGTTTCCATCATCTGTGTTGCTGTGATTACGGGACGATTAAGCTCTCGCGAACGTTTAATCAGCTTCTTTTGCATCAGTGGTAAATTAGCGTCACCAATTTCTACACCCAGATCACCACGTGCAACCATGATCACATCAGATGCGAGAATGATATCATCCATCGTTGGCTGCTCAACAGCTTCAGCACGCTCTACTTTTGCAACGATAGCAGCATCACCGCCAGCATCTTGCATCAAGGTACGTGCATATTCTAAATCGGCCGCACTTCTTGGAAATGAAACTGCCAAGAAATCTACGCCAATTTCTGCAGCTGTTTTAATGTCTTCTTTATCTTTTTCGGTTAACGCCTCAGCTGAAATACCACCGCCACGTTTATTGATGCCTTTGTTGTTTGAAAGTGCACCACCAACAACTACCGTTGTATGTACTTCTGCGCCTTTAACAGATGTTACTCGCAAAACAATACGACCATCATCAAGCAATAAATCGTCACCATCATAAACATCATTAGGTAAATGTTTATAGGCAATACCTACTCGCTCTGTGGTACCCGAATATTTATCAAACTTGGCATCTAATATGAAGCTATCACCTGCTTTGATGAATACTTTTTCATCATTGACAAAACGTTCGATACGAATTTTAGGACCTTGTAAGTCACCCAATATTCCGACCGTCCAGCCGAGCTTATCTGCGGCATCTCTGACCATTTTTACGCGTCGTTTGTGGTCTTCCACTTCACCGTGTGAAAAATTCATGCGAACAACATCAACGCCCGCACGAATCATATTTTCAACAGATTCTGGCGTATCCGTCGCCGGCCCCATTGTTGCTACAATTTTTGTTCTTCTCATAGAGAGTAACTTATCCTTTTTATTATCAATAAAGTCTAGAATATCTATACTTTATGACAGTCGTATTATCCCTTAGCGCGTGCTTCTAACATTGCAACTACAGGTAGTTCTTTACCTTCTAAAAACTCAAGGAATGAACCACCACCTGTTGAGATGTATGAAACTTTATCCGCAATATCATACTTATCTACCGCTGCAAGTGTGTCGCCACCGCCTGCCACAGAGAATGCATTTGATTCTGCAATCGCCATTGAAATAGCTTTTGTACCACTGCCAAATTGATCAAATTCAAATACGCCAACAGGGCCATTCCAAACGATTGTGCCTGCATTTTTAATCACTTCGCAAAGCTCTGCGATAGATTTAGGACCAATATCAAAAATCATGTCGTCATCTGCAACATCTTCAACATTCATCGTAGTTGCTTCTGCTGATTCTGAAAATTCCTTTCCACAAATAACATCAGTAGGGACAGGAATGTCACCACCGTTCTTTTGAGCTGCTGCTTTTAACTCTCTTGCTGTTTCAACTAAGTCTTCTTCATAAAGAGATTTACCCACGTTGTGACCTTCTGCCGCAATGAATGTATTTGCGATTCCGCCACCAACAATTAGTTGATCCACTATTTTAGACAGCGAATCAAGAACGGTTAATTTTGTAGATACTTTTGCGCCACCAACTAATGCCACAAACGGACGCGCTGGATTATCAAGAGCTTTACCTAATGCTTCAAGTTCTCCAGCAAGCAAAGGACCTGCCGCTGCTGTAGGTGCAAATTGACCTGCGCCATGAGTAGATGCCTGTGCGCGATGCGCTGTACCAAATGCATCCATCACATATACATCACAAAGTGCTGCGTATTGCTTTGATAGTGCTTCGTCGTTTGCTTTCTCGCCTTTATTAAAACGAACGTTTTCAAGTAGAACAACCTGTCCATTTTCAAGCTCTGGCACATTTTCTAGGTAATCAGACACAAGATTAACATCCTGCCCTAAAAGACCTGCCATGTGTGATGCAACTGGTGCAAGAGAAAACTGATCTTCAGGTGAACCTTCAGTAGGGCGACCAAGATGAGACATAACCATAATCTTTGCGCCCGCTTTGATAAGCAGCTCAAGAGAAGGCAATGAAGCTTGAATACGTTTGTCAGAAGAAACAGCACCATCTTTAAGTGGTACATTTAAATCTTGGCGAATAAGAACTCGCTTACCAGCGAGATCTAGGTCAGTCATTTTGATTACAGACATGTTTTCTTCCTTTAAGTTTAGATTTATTAAATAAAATAACTAGAGAATTTATTAAAAAGCTAGGAAGACAGTAGAAATCTAAATCTTTCTACCCCCTCCCTAACCCTCCCCCTGCTAGGGAGAGGGGACTGTCGTGCTTTTTAAAATACGAATAAAATTATCTCTAATTCTTTTATTTAATAAATCTGTGGGCATGGTTATTATTAATAACAAACACGCCCACAAATCAATTTTTTACCAATCCAAACTAATACAAATACTTAGTAGCTCAGATTGTATCTAGTAGCCTTCAGATCAAGGCGGGAAAGTAGGAGCTTACAATAGTAAGTGACTACTTTTCCAACGAAGAGCTGGAGGCTAATAGATGCGAGCTGAGCTACTAAGAGACGTGCTCTACTAGTCTTAGCATATTACAAGTGTAACCATATTCGTTGTCGTACCAAGAAACCACTTTAACGAAAGTATCATCTAGTGCAATACCTGCACCAGCATCGAAGATTGAAGATGCGCTGATTCCACGGAAGTCAGAAGATACTACGCTCTCATCTGTATATGACAAAGTGCCTTTCATTGAACCTTCAGATGCTTCTTTGATTGCGCCACAAATGTCATCGTAAGATGCTGGCTTATCAAGCTCACAAGTTAGGTCAACAACTGATACATCCACAGAAGGGATACGGAAAGCCATACCTGTCAATTTTCCGTTTAGCTCAGGTAATACAATACCTACAGCTTTTGCAGCGCCAGTAGATGATGGGATGATGTTCTCAAATACAGAACGTCCACCACGCCAGTCTTTCATTGAAGGGCCATCTACTGTCTTCTGTGTAGCTGTTGATGCATGAACTGTTGTCATTAAACCACGCTTCAAGCCCCAGTTATCATTGATAACTTTAGCGATAGGCGCTAAACAGTTTGTTGTACAAGATGCTGCAGAAACAATTGCTTGTCCGTCGTATTCTGTGTGGTTTACGCCATATACAAACATTGCCGTATCATCTTTAGCAGGTGCAGATTGAACAACTTTCTTTGCACCAGCATCAATGTGAGCTTGACAGCTTTCAGTTGTTAAGAAGAAACCAGTACAATCAATAACTACGTCTGCGCCGATGTCGCCCCACTTAAGGTCAGCTGGGTTACGCTCTGCAGTTAGGCGGATTTTCTTACCGTCTACTGTGAAAGAAGTATCATCTACATCTGTTACTTCACCGTCAAAACGACCGTGTGCTGTATCGTACTTAAGCATGTATGCTAGGTATTCATTTTCTAGTAGGTCGTTTATTCCTACAACTTCAAGACTCGGGAAGTCTTTCTTAATTGCGCGAAATACCATACGTCCTATACGGCCAAAACCGTTAATTCCAACTTTTGTTGTCATGGAGAGCTCCTTAGAGAGGTTAATAAATGTCTTTTGCGACCTTTATGCTTTTAAATACACTTAAAGAATAAAAATCTCAGTATAAAATCGCGAAAAACAGGGGGGGTGGGCTTATAAAAAGGGTGTTTTAAAGTCCACCCCCCCTCTTTTTAGCTGTTTTGTATTTCATATTTTATTTGGCTGCTTAGATTACCCCTAATGCTCGTCAGTTCAAGGCGGGAAATATGAGCTTGCAGATGCAAGTGATTATTTTTCCAACGCAGAAATGGCGAGTAATAGGGGTGAGCTATGCAGTCAAATTATGCTACTTCGTCAATTGCTTCTGAAACTGCTTCTGTAGTAATTCCGAAGTATTTGAATAGTTCAGGCGCTGGAGCTGACTCACCGAAGGTAGTCATGCCAATCACTTTGCCGTTCGTTCCAACGTATTTCCACCAGCCATCCATAATCGCTGCTTCAACCGCAACACGTGCAGTAACTGCCGCAGGAAGAACAGACTCTTTGTAAGCATCATCTTGCTGTTCAAATACTTCAACAGAAGGCATTGAAACAACACGTACTTTCTTCGATGAAGCTTCAGCAGCTTCCATCGCAAGAGATACTTCAGAACCTGTCGCCATAACAATAACGTCTGGTGTTCCGTCTGTATCTTTAAGGATGTAACCACCCTTTTCAATGTTCGTGATTGTTGCCGCATCACGCTTTTGGAAAGGTAAATTCTGACGAGAGAAAATCAATACAGAAGGACGAGATTCATTTTTAATTGCATCTTTCCAAGCAACCGCTGTTTCAACCGTATCACAAGGTCTCCACACTGCCATATTAGGAATCATACGTAGTGTTGGAATTTGCTCAACCGCCTGATGCGTTGGGCCATCTTCACCCAAACCGATTGAATCATGAGTGTAAACAAAGATAGTACGAATCTTCATTAATGCAGCCATGCGTAGTGCGTTACGTGCGTACTCTGAGAACATTAAGAATGTTGCGCCGTAAGGCATCAAACCACCGTGAAGTGTTACCCCGTTCATAATTGCCGACATACCAAACTCACGAACACCGTAAGAAATGTAGTTGCCTGCGAAGTTCATGTCAGCAGAACCGTGATCATCATTAATACGAACCGACTTATCGTTAAACGTATTATTTGATGGAGAAAGGTCAGCCGAACCACCTAAGAACTCAGGAAGCATTGGAGCAAAACCATTTAGAGCGCCTTTAGATGCAACACGTGTTGCTGGAGACTCTTCTTTAGTATTAACTTCTGCGATAAATTTGTTAGCTTGCGCTTCAAAATCAGCTGGAAGATCACCCGCCATACGACGTTTGAATTCAGCAGCTTCTGCAGGATAAGCTGCTTCATAAGCTGCAAACTTCTCGTTCCATGCCGCTTCTTTAGCTTTACCTGCTTCTTTAGCATCCCAACCTGCATAAATATCAGCAGGAATTTCAAACGGCGCGTGATCCCAACCCATATTTTTACGAGCATCAGCAAGGGCAGCTTCGCCCAGTGCTTCACCGTGGATGTTGTGTCCGCCTTCTTTCTTATCGCCAGCTGTACCGATACCTTTACCAATCACTGTTTTACAACAGATTAATGAAGGCTTATCAGATGCGATTGCTGCCTCAGTAGCCGCTTTGATTGCATCTGAATCGTGACCATCAATAGATTGTACGTGCCAGTTAGATGCTTCAAAACGCATTGGCGTATTATCTACGAACCAGCCATCAACGTTACCGTCGATAGAAATATTATTGTCATCGTAGAAACAGATCAATTTGCTAAGACCGAAAGAACCCGCAAGAGAGATAGCCTCCTGTGAAATACCTTCCATCAAACAACCATCACCTAAGAAAACGTAAGTGTTGTGATCTACAATCTCGTGCCCGTCTTTATTAAACTGTGCAGCCATTACTTTTTCAGCTAGTGCGAAACCCACTGCGTTTGTAATGCCTTGACCAAGAGGACCTGTAGTCGTCTCGATTCCTGGTGCATAACCGTATTCAGGATGACCCGGAGTCTTAGAGTGCAACTTACGGAAAGATTTAAGATCATCAATCGAAAGATCGTAACCTGTTAAATGAAGCACAGAATAAGGCAACATTGAACCATGCCCATTAGACATAATGAAACGGTCGCGATCAGCCCATTCTGGGTTAGTCGGGTTATGATTCATAAAGTCGTTATAAAGTACTTCTGCTATGTCTGCCATTCCCATTGGCGCACCAGGGTGACCAGAATTTGGGATTTGAACAGCGTCCATAGTAAGAGCGCGTATGGCGTTAGCCAGAGTTGCACGATTTGACATTAAGCTCTCCTTGTTTAAGGGTGTAATTGTGATAATAGATTACTGTGCGGCCTATTTTGAGTTAACAAATAAAGGCTAAAGCCACATAGGAATCAATTATTGTGCGTATTTGTAACATACGGTCTTCATAAATTTCCTGCTATACATAATTGATGGGATAACAATTAAAATAGGAGCAGAGAATTTGGATCGAACATTTTGTAGCAAATAGAGATAATGAGCAACATCCAATTAGGGATAGTCGCCTCAAAACCCTCCAAATACAAAAAAAGCCCCATTACTCAAAGAGCAATGGGGCTTTTTTGTTCAAAATAAACTACTGCCTATTTATGAACACCTAACTTCTCTCTCCAACCTGGGTAGAGCGAGTCAGCATCGCCTGGGAATGATTCGAATGCGCGAGCAAATTCATTGTGCTCTTTAGCGAACTCGATAGGGTCCGCACCTTCTTTCCAACATTCAAATGCCTGACGTAATGACGTTGCACCAGCAGCAGGAGAATCGATATGACCGTATGCTCCACCACCAGAAGTGTTGATTAAGTTACCGTGTCCTAAGTTTTCGAAGAAACCGGGAAGACGAAGTGCGTTCATACCACCAGAAATGATTGGCGTAGTAGGCTTCATTCCAAACCATTCTTGATGATAAAAAGGACCGTCTGCACTATCACGCTCGATCATGTATGCGATGTTTCTATCATCAGCACCACCTTCCATCTTACCGTAACCCATTGTACCTACGTGGATACCTGAAGCACCCATAAGGCGTGAAAGCTTAGAAAGAACAAATGCAGTGTAACCACGAACCGATGAAGGTGAAGTGATCGCACCGTGACCAGCACGATGGTAATGTAAGTACTGTGATGGGTAGTTACGACGAGCAGTAGTAACCATTCCACAACCACCTACATAACCATCAACCAAGAATGCAACGTGATGCGCGTTCTCACCGAAAGTTTCTAGGATGTAGTCAGCACGAGCACACATTTCGTGGTGATCGTCAGCTGTGATATTAGCAGAGAATAATTTTGCTTCACCTGTCTCATCTTGAGCGCGTTTCATTGCGTCAGCTACAAGAGGGGTAACATCTTTCATGCGTGCATAAACTTGGTTTCCTTGTGGTTCATCGTTCTTGATGAAGTCACCACCAAGCCAGAACTGATATGCAGCCTCTGCAAATGGCTTAGGACGTAGACCTAATTTAGGCTTGATGATAGTACCAGCGATGTAACCACCGTCGACACGTGGACGACCAAGTACATTCCAAAGATCAGTGATATCCGTCGAAGGACCATCAAAGATATCTAGCATAGCTTTAGGAACATGAAAATCTTGAATTTGCGCACACTGTACATCACCCATGCCTTGGTTGTTACCAATTGCAAGAGTAAGAAAAGATACAACCATTGCACGACCGTCAATTACGTTGCGGTCAAATAAGTCATTAGGGTATGCGATTTTCATGATGCCTTTAGCTTCATCAATCTCGTAAACCATTGCATCTAGGTCTTTAGTGAAATCATCAGTCGTTGATACTTCAACGTTCGTACCTGTTGATGACTCAGCTGCAAAGTGAGCAGCAGTTTCTAAATAACCACCAAAACCTGGCATTGGCGTCATAGTGTAAGCAACAAGCATGTGCTTGCCTTCTTTTATAAGCGTATCTTCGTCGAGACTTAAGTCTGCATAACGACCGGACTGATCCATTTGGAACCCCTTCTTTAATTAATAACAATAAATATTTTCTGAAATATCTATCAGATTTTCAGTGCGGGCAGTATACCCTTGGTATAAAATAATTAAAACTGATTAAATAAGATGAAAACATAATTAATACTTATGCTTCTTTACCTCCAAACTAAAAGCCAATCATGAATATAACACTGCGCCAATTACAAATTTTTGAATCTGTTGCACAAACACAAAGTTACACGCGTGCGGCCGAAAGGTTATTTATGACACAGCCTGCGGTCTCCATGCAGATGAAGCAACTCGAAGAAACCGTTGGTTTAGATTTATTTGAAAGACAAGGGAAAAAAATCGTCGCAACAAGGGCGGGGGAGAAACTACGCAAGCATGCCAATAAGATTATAGGCCGCTTTGAAATACTGCATAACTCAATTGCCAAATTAAAAAAAGGGCAGCACGAACAAATCAAAATATCAGCAGCAACCACTGCCAATCATTTTGTTACTCATATGATGGCGGAGTTCAGCAGGCAACATCAAGATATCAATATCACGCTAGATATAACTAACCGTGAAACTTTAGTAAAGCAATTGCAAAACTACGATCCTGACTTCGTAATAATGGGGGAACCACCCAGCAAGCTTGATTTAGATTCTCGATTAATCATGGAGAACCCGCTTATCGTTATCGCATCACCCGAACATCCCGTTGTTAAAAAATACAAATCCAAAAACGTACCCATGGATAAAGTCATCAAAGAATCATTTGTAGTGCGTGAAGAAGGTTCGGGCACAAAAGCTGCCATCCGCAGGTACTTTAAAAAATATAAGCTAGATTTCATAAGCTCATACGAAATGAGCAGTAACGAGTCTATTAAACACGCTGTAGTTGCAGGCTTGGGCTTAGGAATAGTGGCCTTACATACCGTCAAACTAGAACTAGAAGCTGGCAAACTAATTATTTTACATGTTGAAAATTTTCCATTAGAACGCCACTGGCATTTAGTCTCACGCAAAGGTCGAAAATTATCTCCTGCCGCAATAGAGTTTCAAGAATTTATTTTAGATAGCGCAGAGAAATACCAGCAAGGATATGAGTATTTTTTATAATGAGCAAAGAATGCCTTAAAAAATTATTTAAAAAAGCTCCCTAGTAACTAATGTTCGACTCTAGAGAACCTAATCAGCCCCCCTTAAAGTCAAAAAAAGAAAACTGCAGATAAAATAAATCAGGTGTTTGTTTCACCTTTGAGGCATTGCGCTTCGAAACTGATGTGCCTTAGTTTTACTCTCGGTGCACAACGTCGGCAGAAAACGCCGACATAATTGAGTTGTCCATTTTTGTGAAACAAAATGGCAAGCTCACTAAATAAGTTCTAGTTATCTTTTCATCTCTTTTAATCAGTTTTAATTATCCTAAACAGATGTATACTTCTCGTATTAAATTTCATTAGGAACAGGCACAAATGTCAGAACTAGATATCGAGCAATACAAAATCACTGAAGAACCTTACTATGAAGCACAGGGAGATGAGGTTAAGTGGTATCAAGCGGCTTATGACGCACGTTTACCTATGATGGTAAAGGGGCCAACGGGTTGTGGCAAATCTCGTTTTATTGAACACATGGCATATAAACTGGATAAGCCGTTAATCACGGTAGCGTGTAATGAAGATATGACAGCATCTGATTTAGTTGGCCGCTATCTACTCGATGCTAACGGCACACGTTGGCTAGATGGCCCATTAACCGTTGCGGCGCGAATTGGTGCAATTTGTTATTTAGATGAGATTGTTGAAGCACGCCAAGATACTACCGTTGTGATTCACCCATTAACCGATCACCGCCGTGAATTACCACTTGATAAGAAAGGTGAGATGATCAAAGCACATCCTGATTTTCAATTAGTCATATCTTACAATCCCGGCTATCAAAGCTTAATGAAAGAACTAAAGCAGTCAACTAAACAAAGGTTCGTTGCGATGGATTTTGATTATGCCCCAGCAAAAGTAGAAGAAGGCATTATTGCAAAAGAAGCAGGCATTGATGCAGAAACGGCTAAGAAACTAGTAAAAATTGGCGATGTTGCTCGAAACCTTAAAGGTCACGGCTTGGATGAAGGCATCTCAACACGTTTATTAGTGTATGCGGCAAGCTTAATGAATCACGGTATCAATGCACAAGATGCTTGTAAGATGGCGCTAGTTCGTCCGATTACGGATGACGCGGATATAAGACAAACATTAGATCATGCTATTGAGTCTGTATTTTCATAGTCACTCAACTAGACAAGTAATCAAGTATAACTACTAATTAGAAGTTAAAAATGAGCGTAACCGAAGAAAAAAAACAACTCCCGCCCGAGCTTCAAAACTTTCGCAATCAACTCAAATGTAGTTTTGAGCAGATTGACGATGTGTTTGAAGAATGCATCATTGATGCGCAAACACGTCTTACCAATCAAGGTGTACAAGATTACTTAAAGGGTGCGTCACTGATTTGTATGATCGGGCGTGGCGTTGAGCCTGTCTTACAGTTTATGGAGATTATCCCTGAACTGGCGGGTCGTTTGGGCGAAGAAGCTATCACCTTAATTTCTGACGGTGTTTGGGAGGTTTCACGAACACCCAACGGTGTTGCTATTCCTCCTTTTATGGCAACCTTGCAAGAAGCGGGTCGTCGTTTAGGCTCATTAGAACAGTTTAAAAACTACCTCGATATCTTATTCAGTATGATGGAGCGCACCACAGGCTCTATCCATGGTCATCATACCACCATGCCTAGCCCAGGCTTACCTGATTTATTGAATCAAATGCCATATTTACTAAGCCAAATTTCTCTTGAAGGTTTAAAAAACTGGATTGATTACGGCGTTCATAACTATGGCAATCACCCTGAGCGGCAAATAGATTACTTTACGCTACAATCGGCAGATGCACGCGCCATGATGCAAAAAGAGCGCCATGGTACCTTGTTTGCAGATAACGAACGAAATCTTGGCATGTATCTGCAAGGGCTTTGGAACGATAAAGAATACTTAGTACCCTATTCAACGGGGTTTGATGAATTGCGCCAACCAATCCCGTATTACGACAAACTCGGTATGCGCATCCCTGATGTGTTTGATGATTATATTAAAGAAACAACTGATGGCGATGTAACTGTTACTGGTATAGATCGTTACCGTGCAGTACTTGCTCACATGGTTTCGCATCGTCGTTGGAGCTCACAAATTGTGGCGGACAACTTCAGCCCATTTCAACGAATTTCTATCGATTTATTAGAAGATTCACGTGTTGAATATTTAGCGATGAAGGAATACCCTGGCTTACGAAAACTATGGCTATCGCTTCACCCAGTACCTGTTGAAGGCGAATGTGATGAAAAAGGTGTGTCGTGTATTCGCCACCGTTTGGCTATGCTTTCATATGCCTTGTTAAACCCTGATCATGGCTACGAAAATAAAGATATATTGATCACTGTTCAGCAATTTCATGATTTCATGGAAGGTGCAGAAGAGTCTAACACCGAAACCAGCACGAAAGACATGGTGAATATTGGTCTAGGTTTTATCACCCGAACACGCCGTCAAGAAGATCAAGCGGCAAAAGTATTTTTTGATAATACCTTGGTTGATTATCGCGATGATAACCGCGGGATGTGGGTGTTTATCGAAGAAGGTGATGACGAAGAGCAGTTTGAAAAAGAACCTAAAAAAGCAAATGAAGAGGAAGAAATTCCTGCACTTCCACCACGTCATTATCCTGAGTGGGATTACAACACTAAAAGCTATCGCCCTGATTGGGTAAGCTTGTATGAGAGCTTGCACCCATCAGGAAACCCAGCCGATATTGATAAATTGCTGGAAAAACATGCAGGATTAGCAAAACGCCTAAAACAAATTCTTGATATGTTAAAGCCGCAAAATTATGTGCGTGTGCGTTATCAAGAAGAAGGCAGCGAACTTGATTTAGATGTGGCGATTCGCTCATTAATCGACTTTAAAGGCGGCGCACAGCCAGATACACGCATAAACATGAGCCATAAACATGATGGCCGTGACATTGCCGTGACTTTGTTGCTAGATTTATCAGCATCAATTGATGATGTTCCTCACGGTAGCACCCAATCATTATTGGAACTTAGCCAAGAAGCCGTTTCATTATTAGGTTGGGCAATTGATAATTTGGATGACAAGTTTTCTATCGGTGGCTTCTTCTCCAATACGCGCCACGATGTAAGATATCTTCATATGAAAGGCTTTAACGAGCGCTGGAATGATGAAGTAAAAGCGCGTGTTGCAAAAATGGAAGCAGGCTTCTCAACCCGAATGGGCGCTGCAATGCGTCATGCAGGACATTACCTAGGCAGCCAAAAAGCTGATAAAAAATTGTTATTGATTTTGACTGATGGCGAACCTGCAGATATTGATGTTGACGATGAAAAGTTACTTATCAAAGATGCACACAAGGCAGTTGGTGAATTGGATGCCGACGGTATCTACACACACTGTATCAGCCTAGACCCTAATGCAGACGAATATGTGAGTGATATATTTGGTTCGCACTATACGGTTATTGATAATGTAAATCGTTTACCAGAGAAATTGCCGCAGTTGTTTATGGCACTGACTAAATAACACTAATATAAATCGAGCCAAAGTATGAAAAACTCCATTAAAGTGACTATTCCTTTTTCATTTAAAGGCACTGATCACGAACCTTCCTGCATTGTTGACCTTGATGCATTTATACTAGGAGACCAAGGTATTGAGGCCGTGTTTCACATTGTCGCCAGCCAAAATAATATTGGCAATTACTCGTATGAATATGAAGTTCTAGAATCATCTACTAAAGTATTTAGCGAGCCAACAGGCATTGCAGACGAGTTTATTTGTGAGGATGGTTTTGATTTAGAAGGGTTTAAATTAAAACAAAGTCTAGAAGGAGCGTTTGAAAAATTACAAGCAATAGCAACTGATGTTTTAAATATCGATAACCTCGCCGATGCTGACAACGAAGCGATAAAAAAAGCACTTCAGCAAGCCTATCAACTTGGCACTGAAAACTGTAAAGAGAAAAAAGAAGAAACTACAATGCCTGATTTTGGTGGTTTTTAGTTAACCACCAGTAATTCCCAATGGTTATATACCTACTAAATATAAACAAACCCAAGAATTCTCGGCTATTTGGTACTGATTAAAGAACCGTTTAGCTAATAAATGGTATTTTTTATATTTCTAGTGTAATATTATTCGCCCAATGTTTGAGGAGCGTTGCAATCTAACTTCTTTTTTAAAGAATCGTTAGGCTAGGCTCAAACAGTTTTCTACCGCAACGACGCTCAGCTAATATTTAGGAGAACTTAATATGGCTGGGAATCATCTATTCACTTCCGAGTCTGTATCAGCGGGTCATCCCGACAAAATGGCAGATCAAATATCTGATGCCATCCTTGATGCAATTCTAGAACAAGACACTGAAGCACGTGTAGCTTGTGAAACACTGGTTAAGACTGGCATGGTTGTACTTGCAGGCGAAGTAACCACTTCTGCAACTATTGACTACGAAAGAATTGTGCGTGATGTTGTTAATGACATCGGCTACAACTCATCTGAAATCGGCTTTGATGGCGAGTCTTGTGCAGTACTTAACGCGCTTGGCCAACAATCACCTGATATCGCAATGGGTGTTGACCGTGCTGATAAAGAATCACAAGGCGCGGGCGACCAAGGTCTGATGTTTGGTTACGCAAGCAACGAAACTGACGTTTTAATGCCTGCTCCAATTACTTATTCTCATCTTCTTGTTGCAAAACAAGCTGAGCTTATGAAGAACGGTACACTACCTTTCTTACGCCCTGATGCGAAAAGCCAAGTTACTTTTCGTTATGAAGATGACAAACCTGTGGCAATTGATGCGGTTGTGCTTTCAACTCAACATAATCCTGATATTAGCCTTGCCGACCTTCAAGAAGCAGTAATGGAAGAAATCGTTAAACCGACTTTACCTTCTGAATGGCTAAATGCTGATACGCAGTACCACATTAATCCAACAGGTAACTTTGTTATCGGTGGTCCCGTGGGCGATTGTGGATTAACTGGTCGTAAAATCATCGTTGATACTTATGGTGGAATGGCACGTCACGGTGGCGGTGCATTCTCTGGCAAAGACCCATCTAAGGTTGACCGTTCTGCAGCATACGCGGGTCGTTATGTTGCTAAGAATATTGTTGCTGCTGGCCTTGCTGAGCGTTGTGAAATTCAGGTTTCTTATGCGATTGGTGTTGCAGAGCCAACTTCAATCTCTATTGATACTTTCGGCACAGGCACTATTAGTGACGAAAGAATAGAAGCTTTAGTACGTGAACACTTTGATCTACGTCCTTATGCCATTCTTACTATGCTTGACTTACTAAAGCCTATCTATCGCCAGACTGCATCTTACGGTCACTTTGGTCGTGAAGATATCGGTCTCCCTTGGGAAAAAACAGATCGCGCTGATACATTGAAAGCAAGTACATAATTAAGAATAACGTCATTCCCGTGAAAACAGGAATCCATGCTACTACGAAGTAAAGTACTTCGACGCAGATGGATTCCCGCCCACGCGGGAATGACGGCAAATTAAATTACACCTTCTTTTGAGGAGCGCTGCACCTTATTTTTAATAAATGAGGGAGGCTCAAAGGAATATTTAAATTTTAACTGCGTTCCAAAATTGAATACAGGAAATACAAAATGAACGATTACATCGTAACTGACATCAGTCTTGCAGACTGGGGTCGTAAAGAATTAACTATCGCTGAAACTGAAATGCCAGGTTTGATGGCACTACGTAGAAAATATGGCGAAGAGAAGCCACTTAAGGGTGCACGCATCGCTGGCTCTTTACACATGACAATCCAAACAGGCGTTTTGATTGAAACATTGACTGCTCTTGGCGCTGAAGTACGCTGGGCATCTTGTAATATCTTCTCAACGCAAGACCATGCTGCAGCCGCTATCGCAGCTTCTGGCGTTCCTGTTTTTGCCACTAAAGGCGAGACATTGGATGAGTACTGGGATTACGCACACAAAATCTTCGAATGGCCAAATGGCGACACAGCTAACATGATTCTTGATGACGGTGGTGATGCGACTATGCTTATCGAGCTTGGCACAAAAGCTGAGTCTGATCTTTCTGTTCTTGATAATCCAGAAAGTGAAGAAGAAGTTTCACTTTACAACTCTATTAAAGCAAAACTAAAAACATCACCAAACTGGTACTCAAACATCCGTCCAAACATCCAAGGTGTTACTGAAGAAACTACAACAGGTGTTCACCGTTTATACGAGATGGAAAAAACAGGCGAGCTAATCTACCCAGCTATCAACGTAAACGACTCTGTAACAAAATCTAAGTTTGATAACCTTTACGGTTGTCGTGAGTCTTTAGTTGACGGCATCAAACGCGCAACAGACGTAATGATTGCAGGTAAAATTGCCGTTGTATTAGGTTACGGAGACGTTGGTAAAGGTTGCGCGCAATCTCTACGCGGCTTAGGCGCAACAGTTTGGGTTACAGAAATCGACCCGATTTGTGCATTACAAGCAGCAATGGAAGGCTACCGCGTTGTAACAATGGATGATGTGGCTGATCAAGGTGATATTTTTGTTACGGCTACAGGTAACTTCCACGTAATCAACGAAGAGCAAATGCTTAAAATGAAGCACGAGTCTATCGTTTGTAACATCGGACATTTTGATAATGAAATCGCTGTAGCAGATATGGAAAAGTACGAGTGGGAAGAGATCAAGCCACAGGTTGATCATATTATTCTACCTTCTGGTAACCGTATCATCTTACTTGCACAAGGTCGTTTGGTTAACTTAGGTTGTGCAACAGGTCACCCTAGCTTTGTAATGTCTAACTCATTCACTAACCAAGTGCTTGCTCAAATCGAAATCTTTAAAGATGGCGAAAAGTACGAAAACAAGGTTTACATGCTTCCTAAGTCATTGGACGAAGAGGTTGCACGTTTACATCTTGAGAAGATCGGCGTGAACTTGACTGAGTTGACTGATTATCAGGCTGATTATATTTCAGTCGATAAGAAAGGACCTTACAAGGTTGAGCATTACAGATATTAATTAGCACGGCTAATTAATCTGAGCAAAAGCCTCTTCTCTTTCTTGCAAAGGAAGAGGCTTTTTTATGTTTAATATGCTCATCAACTTTGAGCAAGGAGTTAAGTATGAAAGCACAATCATTCAGCTTTGAGTTTTTCCCGCCTAAGACAAACAAGGGCATAGAAAACTTAGCAAAAGTACGTGATACCTTTGCGGCGCTTAATCCTGCCTTCTTTTCGGTAACTTACGGCGCAGGTGGCTCCACCCAAGAAACAACCATCAACACCGTTATCAAAACCCAAAAAGAATCAGGTATTCCTACTGCTTCGCACCTTTCTTGTGTCGGTTCTAGTGCCGAGCAGATTCTCGATATCCTTACAATGTATAAAGACAACGGCATCAACCGACTTGTTGCTTTACGGGGTGATTTACCTTCCGGAATGCGCGACATTGGTGACTTTCAATATGCCAATGAGCTCATCGCTTTTATCCGTAAAGAAACAGGCGATTATTTTCAGATAGAGGCTGCGGCATATCCTGAAATGCACCCGCAAGCCAAAAACTATCAAACAGATATTGATAATTTTGTACGAAAGATGAACGCGGGTGCTGACCGAGCGATCACCCAATATTTTTACAACGCTGATGCCTACTTCCATTTTGTTGATAGCGTAAGAAAAGCAGGCTCTGACCAACCTGTAGTCCCCGGTATCATGCCAATTACAAACTTTACACAGCTTGCACGATTCTCTGATGGCACGGGTGCAGAGATCCCCCGTTGGTTGCGTAAACGTCTTGAAGGTTACGGCGATGATTTAGAATCTATCCAGAAATTAGGCAATGAATTTGTCACTCAAATGTGTGAGAAACTCATTGCTGGTGGCGCGCCGGGTTTACATTTTTACTCTATGAATAGAGTTGAACCAAGTTTATCTATTTGGAATAATTTGGAGCTTTCTGATCGTTAAAAAGTCTTAAATATCATACAAATCATCGAAAAAGAGGGGGGGGTGGCTTATAAAAGTACTATATTTATAAGCCACCCCCCCTCTTTTTCGATGATTTGTATGTGTTTTTCGTTAAAAACATAGCATCGCCATAGCTAAAGAAGCGGTACTTCTTTGAAATTGCGTGCTTATAGCCTTGAATAATATTTTCATAACCTGAAAAAGCAGAAACTAACATCAATAAAGTAGATTCTGATAGGTGAAAGTTAGTCACCATCGCATCAACAACATTAAACTCATAGCCTGGAGTAATAAAGAGTTTGGTATCAGCCATAAACGGCTGTAACGTACCTGTCTCTTTAGCCGCAGATTCTAAACTGCGTACACTTGTTGTGCCCACTGCAATCACTCTACCACCACGCGCTTTGCACGCATCAACTGCATCACAAACCTGCTGTTCAACCTCTACCCACTCAGCGTGCATTACATGATCATCCAAATTATCAACGCTTACTGGCAAAAATGTACCCGCACCTACGTGCAAAGTTACCTGCGCGGTTGCTACACCTTTTTCTTTTATCTCTTGCAACAACTCATCGGTAAAATGTAAGCCTGCGGTTGGTGCGGCAACGGCACCAAGCTTTTTGGCAAATACAGTTTGATAGCGCTCTTTGTCTGCTTCGGTATCCTCTCGCTCAATATACGGTGGCAAGGGGATATGACCATATTCTTCAAGTAATTCATAAACTGTACGTTTATGTAAGAAACGTATTTCGAATAAGCGATCTTCACGCCCTATGACTTCTGCTTGCAAAACACCTTCGAGCAATAACTTTCCACCTGCTTTAGGTGATTTGTTAGCACGAACATGTGCGAGGATGCGATGATCATCCAACACCCGCTCAACCATGACTTCGACTTTGCCACCGCTTTCTTTATTGCCCTGTAATCGCGCAGGAATAACTCGCGTGTTATTAAAAACAAGCAGATCATCTTTATGGATTAAATCTAAAATATCAGAAAATATTTTATCGTGGATAGTAGCTGGACTGGATTTGGCATCAAGGTACAACATTCTACTTGATGTGCGCTCTTCTAGTGCTTCTTGAGCAATGAGTTCAGGAGGCAGTGAATATTTGAAATCACTTAGTTTCATTTCACTCGTTTCTCACAGACAATCAGTAATTATAAAAACTAAAAGACTAAGACTCTTCTTCTACAGGTCTTTTGGGTACCATTACACCAGCAGTACCGCGGATAATAACTTTTCCGTTCACTGAGCATTGCACCTTCATTTTTACATGCCCATACTTCTCTTTGATTTCTGCAATCTCAGCGCGTGCAACAATTTCATCATCAATAAAAGCAGGCTTTCTAAAACGCATATTAAGCTCAAGAAATATTGCCCCAGGGCCAGGTAAATCATTGCCTAAAATAGCAGAAATCAATGATGCTGATAATGCACCATGAGCAATTCGCTTACCAAATGGCGTTGTCGCAGCAAATTCTGCATCCATATGAATGGGATTATAGTCGCCTGATAACTCAGCAAATTTTTCTATCTTATCTGCTGAAACAACCATGCTGGTTTCAGCAAACATACCTACGCTTAAATCTTCTAGATAGTAACCTTGTGTTTTAGTTTTTGTCATAGTTTTGGATGGAGCATTTATGATTTGAATGAAGTGGTGCCGGTGGTCGGAATCGAACCGACACTCCCAGAGGGAACAGGATTTTGAATCCAGCGCGTCTACCAATTCCGCCACACCGGCACAGATTCAAGGCGCGAAGTATATCACTAGTTTTAGGAATTTAAAGGGGAGTTTCTTATAATACGAACAAAGTTTTCAGCTCTTTAGCATAAAAGTTTCCAAGCGTCTCACTTGCTCACCTAGCAAAGCAGATTAATTGAGCTGCATCAAAGCCATAAATAATAAAAAGTGTATGCTTAGAATGAAAGTCAATTAAAACTAGAGAGAAGTATCATGTTTGCAGAAAGTCATGATTTACACCACGAATTTCCTGAATATAACGATCAAATCCATGCGTTAAAAATATCAAATGGTCATTTCCAGCGACTTTTTAAAGAGTATGACGAGATTGTTCATCAACTTGTACGCGTTGAACAGGGTATTGAGAATCCATCTGATGATGTTATTGAAGAAATGAAAAAGAAGCGCTTACACTTAAAAGATCAGCTATACGTTATGCTTAGATCGCATACATAAGTAAGTGTAATTTAATCTGCATCTAGGATAAACAAAGTACAATCAGCATTCTCGGTACGTAAAGGTTTAACAGGCGCATACTCTTTCGAGTCGATAAAAGCTCTAGCACTTTTTGTATCAGGAAACTCTATAATGACAACCCGAGTTGGCGCCCAGAGTGTATCTTCCACCAGGTCGATAGCTCCACCTCTTGCACGATAAACACCCCCGTATTTTTCGGCAATCGGCTTAGCCAGCTTTTTATACTCCTCGTAGACACTAGGATCTTTGATCTTAGTATCTACGATAAGAAAGGCGCTCACGAAAACTTTTCTTTCATCTTCTCGCCCATTTGCGTTAACGCGCGCACAACATCAACACCCGCAGCTTCTAACGCAGCTATTTTTTGCTCTGCCGTACCTTTTCCACCTGCAATGATTGCACCTGCATGTCCCATACGTTTTCCTGCTGGTGCTGTTACACCTGCAATGTATGCAACAACGGGTTTTGTTACAAACTCTTTAATGTAATCTGCCGCATCTTCTTCTGCACTTCCTCCAATTTCACCGACCATAATGATACCTTCGGTTTGAGGATCTTCATTGAATAGCTTTAAGCAATCTACAAAGTTCATACCTTGGATGGGGTCTCCACCAATACCGATACAGGTTGATTGACCAAGCCCTGCAAGCGTTGTTTGGTGAACGGCTTCATAAGTAAGCGTGCCCGAACGAGATACGATACCAATCTTACCTACTTGATGAATTGAGCCTGGCATAATGCCAATTTTACATTCCCCTGGTGTGATCAAACCTGGGCAATTTGGGCCAATTAAATAAGTATCTGGGTAATCTGTCATCAATGATGCTTTTACTTTAAGCATATCCATCACAGGAATACCTTCTGTAATACAGGCAATAATTTTTATACCTGCGCTTGCTGCTTCTAAAATTGCATCTGCTGCAAAGGGTGGCGGCACAAATATCATTGATGCGTCTGCACCTGTTTCATTTACAGCATCACGCACCGTATTAAAAACAGGACGATCAAGATGTATTTGCCCACCCTTACCTGGAGTGACTCCTCCGACAATTTTTGTGCCATATTCGATAGCTTGTGTGGCGTGAAATGTACCTTGTTGACCCGTAAAGCCTTGTACGATAACTTTGGTGTCTTTATTAATTAATACACTCATTTTATTGTTCTCCCGCCGCTGCAACAATTTTATCCGCAGCATCCGCCAAAGTTTCTGCCGCTATAATATTCATATCACTATCTGCTAATAATGCTCGTCCTTCTGGTGCATTTGTGCCTTCTAATCTCACAACTACAGGCACGCTAACATTCACTTCGTTTACTGCTTGAATAATACCTTCTGCTATTAAGTCACAACGTACAATTCCACCAAAAATATTAACGAGAATACCTTTTACCGCAGGATCAGACAGAATAATCTTGAATGCCTCTGCCACACGTTCTGCGGTTGCTCCGCCACCTACATCTAAGAAGTTTGCTGGCTCACCACCATGCAGTTTAATCAAATCCATTGTTGCCATTGCCAAGCCTGCACCATTGACCATGCAACCAATATCACCATCGAGGTGAATATAGTTAAGCTCAAACTCTGCAGCTTTTGATTCACGCTCATCTTCTTGCGTAATATCGCGCATCGCAACAATATCTTTTTGACGGTAAAGCGCGTTGTCATCAAAATTTATTTTGGCATCCAGCGCCATTAAATTACCTTCAGTCGTCACTACTAATGGATTGATTTCCATGAGTGAGGCATCTTTTTCAATAAAGAGTTTGACTAATGACCCCAATAGAGCCGTGAATTGGCGAATCTGCACACCCTCTAGTCCCAATGCAAATGATAAATTTCTTGCTACATAAGGCTGAAAGCCTGCAATAATATCGATGGTTTCAGTTAGAATTTTCTCAGGTGTTTCTTCTGCCACCTCTTCGATATTCATGCCACCTTCGGTAGAAGCCATCACCGTAATCCGTCTACTTGCGCGGTCAACCACTAAACTTAGATAAAGCTCATTGGCAATATCAGTTAGTGATTCAATTAATAGTGTATTGATAGGCATGCCATCTGCATCGGTTTGATGCGTAACGAGTGATTGCCCTAGCATATTGCTTGCAGCTTCTTTTGCTTCAGCTAAGCTTTGGGTGATTTTTACACCTCCTGCTTTACCGCGTCCGCCAGCGTGTACCTGTGCTTTTACTGCCCAACCTGTTCCACCCAATGTTTGGGTAGCGGGCTCAAGTTCATCTAAAGCGTTAATGGCAACACCTTGCGGTACAGAAATTCCGTAACTAGCAAAGAGTTGCTTTGATTGATATTCGTGGAGATTCATTACTTTTTACTCTTTTGTAATAGAAGAAGTATAGGAAGCCAACTTCAAGGCATCACTATTAATCGGAATATAGTAGATATTATAGATAAGGTAGAAAGAATTAAGCCTATTATTCAATTAATGGTAAAATAAGTGTTTATTACACATCATTTACCCCTTTTTACCTTTTTTAGTGAGATTTTTACTTATGGGACGTCTTTTAGTTGTTCTCGTTCTGCTGGCAGTCAGCTTGTATGTTGTAAAATTGATAAAAATAAAACTGGATGAACCAACACCTAAGTTAAAAAAGGACAGCTCTCGCAATGAAAGCGCCGAAAATAACACGATGGTCAAGTGCCTGCACTGTGGTTTACATATTCCAGAAAATGAAGCAATAAAACAAGGGGATAAAGTATTTTGCAGTCTAGAGCACGCAGGGCGGGAGATTTAGGGAATAGTCATGCCCCCTCCAGCCAAGATTTAATTATTGGCTCCGATCCGTGGAGCCCAATACAGCTTTATAGTGTTTACCGCTTAATCCTTGCAGGCATTATGCTTGCTTTTGGTCTATCCACTAACGTCTCATTGCAGCTAGGTACTTTTGATAACGGATTATTCACTAATGCAACCAATAGTTACCTTGGTATTTCCGTTGTTGGTGTGTTTCTTACACACTTTCGTAGCCCAAGTTTTTCAAAACAAGTCTACCTACACACAATTACTGATATTATTTTTCTCTTAATAATTGTTTATTCAAGCGGAGGACTCAATTCTGGCTTAGGTACTTTATTACTATTACCCGTAATCCTTCCAAGTGTGCTACGCCCAGGTCAAGGTTCATTATTGATAGCTGCTTGTACCGTTATCGCATTGCTTACAATAGAAGCCTATTTACAGACACAACAACAAAACAGCTCATTTGAAATGTTTCATACTGGCGTATTGTCATTTTTTATTATGATCATTTCATGGCTTGCTGGTAGCTGGTTTGAAAACGCATCAAAAACAGCTGAATTAGCAAAACGTCGAGGTATTGATTTAGCAAACCTTTCACAGCTTAATCAGTCAATTTTAGATCAGTTACAAACAGGAATTGTGGTACTTGATCAGTCTGGACAGCTTCGCCATCTAAATCCAACAGCATGGGATATGCTGGGTCAGCCAGAAGACTGGCGCAATGAAACTTTGCAGAGCTTTGCTCCCGAGTTACACGCTCATCTAAGATATTGGCTAGATAAAGTTTCACCTAAAGTTGCCAGCTACGATATTAAGCATTGGAAAACGACAGAATTTACCATGCGCTTATCTCAGCTTGGTGTTAAAAATCAGGGTGTTGTTTTAATGTATTTGGAAGATACCCGACAACAACGTGAAAAACAGCAAGATGTAAAAATGGCATCACTCGGTCAATTAACAGCGAATATTGCTCATGAAATTCGTAATCCGCTTGGAGCAATCAGCCATGCCGCACAGTTACTATCTGAGTCTGAGTTATTAGATAAAGCGGATGAACGCATGATTCAAATCATTCAATCAAATTCTAAGCGCATGAATGGTACGATTGAAAGTGTATTAAATCTATCCCGTAAGAGTAACCCTAAACGAGAAAATATCAGGCTTAAATTATGGCTCAATGATTTTATTAATGAATTTACCGTTCAATCTTCATTAAATAGAAAACAAATTAATTTATTCATGGATGTTGCCGATGCCTCCATTCAGTTTGATCCAACACACTTACATCAAGTGATGTGGAACTTATGCCGTAATGCTGAAAAATATGCAAAAGATGATGTTCGTAAATTACATATTGATATTCAAGGAAGCCATCCATCACATACCAGAGACATCATGTTAAATATCATAGACAATGGAAAAGGCGTACCAACAAAGAACATTGAACGCTTATTTGAGCCATTTTTCACAACCTCAACAAAGGGTGATGAAGGCACAGGACTGGGTTTATTTATGGCACGAGAATTATGCCTAAGCAACGGCTCTACACTTGAATATGTAAAACTACCCGCAGGTGGTAGCTGTTTTAGATTAATATTTTCACAATCAAATCTTGAAAACTGATAACAACAATAAAAAGAAAAACTAAAAAGAAGAGAGAATATAATGACACAACGCGTTTTAGTAATTGATGATGAGCCAGATATTCGTGAGCTTTTAGAGCTAACTTTATTACGCATGGGTTTAGATACCGCAACAGCAGGTACTGTAAAAGAAGGCTTGCTAGAAATCCAAAAATTTAAGCCAGATCTCTGCTTAACAGATATGAAACTCCCTGACGGCACAGGCTTTGATATTGTGCGCTATATTCAACGTGAAGTACCTCATATTCCTGTTGCCGTCATTACTGCTTTTGGCAGTATGGAAGCAGCAGTTGAAGCACTAAAAGCAGGTGCTTATGACTTTGTTTCTAAGCCTGTAGATTTAACCAAGTTACGTGACTTAGTACATACTGCGCTTAAACTATCGGAAAACAACGATTCACCAGCACCCGTCGTTAAGTCAAAACCTGAAAGTACTACCGCAATTATTGGTAACTCAGCCCCGATTGAACTTCTTAAAAGAACAATCGATAAACTTGCACGTAGCCAAGCTCCTGTATTTATTCACGGTGAATCAGGGACAGGTAAGGAATTAGTGGCCAAACAGATTCATGAGCTGAGCCCCAGATCATCCAGTGCTTTTGTGCCTGTAAACTGTGGTGCAATACCCGAAAGTTTAATGGAAAGTGAATTCTTTGGTCATAAAAAAGGCAGTTTTACAGGTGCTATTGAAGATAAAATTGGCCTTTTTCAAGCCGCAAATCATGGCACACTATTTTTAGATGAAGTGGCTGATTTACCACTGAGTATGCAAGTTAAGTTACTCAGAGTAATTCAAGAAAAAGCCGTAAAAGCAGTGGGTGGCGTAGAAGAAATTCCTACCGATTGCAGAATACTAAGTGCCACGCATAAAAACTTAGAAGAAGAGGTTGAAAAAGGCAATTTCAGACAAGATTTATTCTACCGTCTTAATGTTATTAAGCTTGATGTACCTCCATTAAATGCCCGTGGTGACGACATTATGCTACTTGCAGAATTCTTCCTCCTGCAAATTGCTGATCGTTGGGACTTACCCAAAGCTCAACTATCCCAAAGATCAATCAATGCTTTGACCAATTACTCATTCCCTGGGAATGTACGTGAGTTAGAAAATATTCTAGAACGTGCTTGTACGTTAGCTGATGGTGAATTTATCGAGCCAGAAGATTTACAATTACCTATAGCAAAACCTGTTATTAAAAGCCAAACATTTAATGCTATTGAGCCTGAACAGAAGCAGTCATTTGCTAATCCACAAAATGAGCGAGAAGAGATACTTCAAGCGCTTGACCAAACACGCTGGAATAGAACAGCTGCAGCCAAGAGTTTAGGCATGACGTTTAGACAACTACGATACCGCATTAAGAAATATGAGCTGGATCAAGCTCCTTAGAACCTCCGATTAGAGGTTCTATAAATTCAGCCCTCTTATCAAGTTTCTATATTTTACAGAGCTAAACGAGTCTTCCCTTTGATAAAATTTAATACAGGTACAGGGTCATTATAATTAAGTGGTACTGTTTGATACACCCCGTTGATTTCCAAAATCAGACTCGGAAAACCTCTTGCCCCAATGTTTTGCCCAAGATGAATCTCTTTTTCTAACTGTTGCTGTGTTTCAATACCCTCTAAATCAGATGCAAATCGTTCTTCATCTAAGCCTAGTTGTTTTGCTATATCAATGAGTGTTTCGCTATCAGAAGGATTTTTAGCATTAAGATAATAAGCTATTTGGATTTCCTCAATCATTCGCTGTTCAATCTCAGAGTCCTGTTTGCGCGCAGCAATCACTGCCCTGCAAGCAGGGTAGGTTGAGCGCCTTGGTTCGCATTTATCCCAAAAATCAAAATTAAACTCTGTACCAGGAATATGTTGCTGAATTTTCTTCCAATATCCCGCTATATCCGTCTGCATGGCTTTTGGCATCATTTCACTGCTATCAGGCGCAAGACCTCCTAGCAAGTATTTAACTTGGATATTATCAGGTAAGTTAGTTTGAATTATTTGCCAAGTTGGACGAAAACCCCAACACCAACTGCACATTGGGTCGTGAACGTAGTAAAGTATCATCATTAATATTCCTCAGACTAAGCATAGGAGAGAACCTCATGAAAACAAAACTATTAATTGCAGCCGCTGTTTTAAGCCTCACGGGCTGCACACAAGAAACACAAAACCAGTTTGGTCGTGCTTTACAAAACTGGACAGGTACCGATGGCATTTTAGAAATTTATGCAGGTGAAAAGCTGGTAAAACGATTTATGAAAATTGATAAGCTCACCACTGCATTAGGCACTAGCAATGATAAAGACCGCCCTTATCGCTACGGATATGGCTATATGGATATCAACTTAAATGGGAAAGTTGATGACAATGAAGATAAGAAGATTTACTTTGAGTTTAGTGATTACTCTACTTCGTATATTTTCTTTCAAGACCCAAATTAAGGAAAAATATCGTCATACTGGCTAATGCCATTATCCATCTATGCAACTGTACTACAGTACAACGTGGATTACAGCCACCTCCGAAATAACGATAATTAAAAAAGTAATTAACAGTACTTTTTTAATTTCCTGCTGCTGTCATTTTTGCCAAACGTCTTTGCGCCAAATTGACAGCATTTTTATTGTCAGGAAAATATTTAATAACATCGTCAAATGTTCTTCTCGCGTACTTCCAATTTTTTAGCGCATAGAAGCTGTAACCCAGCTTGATAGCGGCATCGGGTGCTTTATCACTATATTTATATTTTTGTAATACCTTAATAAATTCTTGCACTGCACCTTTATAGTTATTGTGCGAATACATGATTTCACCAATCCAATACTGTGCGTTAGCAGCTAGCGGACTTTCTGGCTGCATTTTTATATATTCTTGAAAGGCTTTAGTCGCTGCAGATGGTGATTTACTCATTAAACTGAAGGCCGCTTGATAAGTTTCTCTTTCATAGCTATTGGGTGCTCTAATTTTTTTGTTAGATGTAGACGTGACAGCTGAATTTTTTTTAGCTTGTTGCTCTGTGGCTTTTGATGCTGTTGTGACAGTTGATGTTTCTTTTTTATCATCGGAGGTCTTGGTTATTTCACTACTCTCAATAATTTTTACTTTTGCATCATTCTTGGTTTTAGCATCCCCATCATCTTTTTTGGCCTCTGGTTTAGATTCAGATTTTAGTTCTGCCTCTGGCTTCTTCTTCATATTAGCCAGCTCTTCAAGTCGCTCATCTACATTTAAGAAACCCTGTTTTTGGGTTTTCTTTAACTGGCTTATTTGATGTTTAAGAACCTCATTTTCACCATTTAACTCACGTGTTTTTTTCTCAAGCGCTTCTAGACGCTGAAAAATATCCACGACTGTTTCTGGGCTTACCTCGGCATAAACCGAGCTAAGCGATAACAATAAACTGAGAATTACCCCTGTTAATAATTTATTCATCTACTTTTATCTCTAGCCTCTAGTAATTATCATACTTAATTTCAACGCGACGATTTTGCTGCCAAGAATCTTTATCATGACCTGTTACGATAGGCACCTCCTCACCGTAACCAATGGTCTTGATTTGTCCACTTCTTGCGCCTTGTATACCCATAAGACGTTTTACTGATTGCGAACGTTGTTCTGATAATGCCACATTGTACTCACGTGATCCACGCTCATCGGCATGACCTTCTAGGCGCATTTTTAACTGTGGATATTTAGCCGCCAATTTTGCATGCGTATTAATTAAAATCATATATTCAGGGCGAATACCTGCTTTATTGTAATCAAAATAAATCACTCTTTTTGAGAGTAAATTACTTGGGTCATTCAAACCTGACAATGTTAAATCATTAGTATTATTTGGATCATTATTTACGTTCTGATTCGGTAAGTAATCCCCACGTGTACTATTGCTATTTACTCCAGAAGCACCGCCTGCACCTATAGTGCCACTTTTCGTGCCATCACCACCTTGACTAGATGTTACTGTACCTGCATTTTTATCATCTTGCTTGGCATTTTGGCTACAAGCTCCTAATGCTAAGGTACTCAATAAAAGCGGTAAAAGCATTAATCTTATTTTGATGTTTTTCATTATTTTGTCCTTTGTAAAAGTTTATTTGTGTAAATACGGAGACCATGCAGGCTCACGAACATCGCCAGCGGGAGATGTTAAAAACTGTCTTGATTTTCCATTATCACTAACCACGGCTAAGGTATTTTGCCCATTGCGTAACGTGGTATAGGCAACCATTGCACCGTTTGGTGCTAATGTTGGAGATTCATCTAAACGACCATTTGAGAGCATATTTTTACCCGACTCACTCATCGATTTAATCGCCACATGAAATGCACCACGATTGCCGCTGATAAATGCTATTTTGTTATTCGCAATATCGGCAGCGCTATTATATTTACCATCAAAGGTTATGCGTTGAGCGTCACCACCGTTTGCGCTAATACGATATAGTTGTGGGCTTCCACCGCGATTTGAGGTAAAAATAATTGAACCTGTTCCATTCCAAGCTGGCTCAGTATCAATAGCACTTGAGTTTGTAATTCTTTTTAATGCGCCACTTTTTGTATTAATTGTATAAATTTCAGGATTACCATTAATAGACAAACTCATCGCAATACGTGAGCCATCGGGCGACCATGCTGGCGCTCCATTAATACCTTCACGTGCGGAAATCAATCGCTTTGCGCCAGTGAAAATATTCTGTACATAAATTGCGGAAGTATTTTTTTCAAATGAAACATACGCCAGTTCACTACCATCAGGTGACCATGCTGGCGACATGATAGGGCGACGTGAACTTAAAATAGATTGAGGATTATTTCCGTCAGAATCTGAAATATACAGCCTAAAGGTACGATTCTTACTCGTGCTATTGGTTACGGTGACATAAGCTAAACGTGTGTCAAAAGCACCTTTTCTGCGGGTAATTTTTTCATAGATTAAGTCTGCTGCCTTATGTGCAGGGCGACGTGGATTTTCATTCGCGGTAATGGTGTAGTTTGTTTTTGCATTGTCTGTTGTGCTGACTAACTCAATAAATAAACCACCGTTGCCATTGTCTTTACCACGCACGATATAGTCTGCAATATCTTGGTATGCACCTGCATTCAATGTTTCGCCGTAGGACGCTATGTTTGGTATTTTTGAACGATTAACTATGGTGAAGCGACCACTGCGCTTTAAATCTGCTTCAATTATACCGTTGTGCCCACCGGGAATTCCTGCTGAAATGTTAGCAATATAGATAGGGATGCCATCATCTGATGTTTTTGATATATGCAGTTCTAATTCTGCATAGGTAGAAGAGCTCAAAAGTATAAAAATCACTGAAAACAGGGGTAAAAAGGCTTTTTTTATAGACCACCCCCCCCTTTTTTCGATGATTTGTGTTTTAGAGTTACTCACCTTGTCCATTTTATTTCCATTTCTCATAAGCTATTAGTCCATAATAAATGTAATAGTTCGATCTGATTTATTAAAATTAAATTTACTTGGCGGTCTTGGCAGTGGTTCTGCTTGTTCAAAGGCATCTTTTACCGATGCACAAAATTCATCACTACCTGAGCAAGATAAAACCTTTATACCACTAGAAATATAGCCACTTGCAGATACCGTAATCTTAACTTTTGCTGACTTTCCGCTTGTTCCTGGAGGCGGATGCCAGCGTCGTTTTACGTGGCGCTGAATTTTGCTTCCCCATGATATCTGTGCGCCTCTTTTGGCTTTTACTAACGCCTCTTTGTTTGATGCAGCTTCTGCTGCGGCTTTCTTTCTAGCTTCTGCCGCGATTGCATCTGCCTTTTTCTTTTCTTGTGCTTCTTTCCATTTACGGTGATATTCCGCTTTTTTTGCTGCTAGTTTTTCTGCAGCTTCTTTCTCTGCTTTTAGCTTTGCAGCTTTTATAGCCGCTGCTTTTTCTGCCGCCCTTTTCTTTGCTAGTCGTTCAGCCTCTTCTTTTTCGGCCTTGATCTTGGCTGCTCGTTCTTCTGCTTGCTTCTTTTCTTTGGCTTCTTTTTCCTTTGCTAAGCGTTTTGCTTTCTCTCGTTTTTTTCTTTCTTCTTTTTTCTTCGCGTTCTTTTTGGCTTGCGCATCCTTTATAGCTTGCTCATCTCTTTTAGCTTGTGCGTCCTTCTTTGCCTGTGCTTCTCTTTTCGCTTCTGCTATTTTCTTAGCCTTTTCTTCTGCTTTGCGTTTGGCTTCTTTTTCTGTCTTTTCTTTCGCAAGCGCCTCTTCCTTCTGCTTTGCTTTTTCTACTATTTTTTGTTCCTCGGCTTTACGTTCTTGTTCTGCCTTTTCTGCTTGCTTCTCTTTTTCTCGCTTTGCTTTTTCCTGTTCGGTTTTCTTTTGTTCGGCTAACTTTTGATCTGCTAGCTTTTGATCTGCTAGCTTTTTTTTCGCCCGTGCTTGTTCAAGTAATCTCTTTTCGGTGGCTTCTTTTATTTTAAGTGCAGCCTCTTGTCTTGCAATTGTTGCTAACTGTTGTTGTTCTTGCTTTTTTTCTATAGCTTCTGCGGCTTTTATTGATTCCTCAGACGGCTCAGGCTCCACTATTTGTTTTTCAGGCTCCTTTTCAGTATTGCCTATTTTTGTAGGTAGCTCTAATGCTTCGGCGTTAGGTAATATGATAGAAACAGGAATTCCAGCTTCTGCCATCTCTGGCTTTTCTGTCCAATCAAAACTCAGTACAAAAAGCCCAACAATAAGCACGTGAAATAAGATTGCACCTATCATTGCCATGGGATGTCTTAAAAATATTTTTATCATGAATGAATAATTATTTATCTTCTGCCGCTAAATCAGCAACTAAACCTATTTTTTTAGCACCCGCTTTTTGTGCCGCAACCATTACTCGCATAATCTGTTTATAGGCAATATTGCTATCAGCTCTAATGTTTACAGCACGCAAGCTCTTATCACCTAATTGACCTGTCATACGTGTAATTAGTTCCGTTTCACTAATTTCTGCGTAGGTACTTTCACCATCTTCAAGTGTAATACTGCCTTTGCCATCAACAGAAATCGTAATCGGCTCTTGCCCTTCGCCAGTCTCTAATGTGCTGGCATCTGCACTGGGTAAATCAACCTGAACACCGGTTTGCATCATCGGCGCTGTTACCATAAAAATAATCAGCAACACTAGCATTACGTCAATATAGGGCACGACGTTCATTTCTGCCATTGCGCGTCTTTTCTTACAACGGCGTGACATTACACATCATCCTTCTTTAAATGAACTTGGCGTTCTAATAATGTGGTGAATTCTTCCCTAAAATTTTCATAGCGTACTGCGATACGGTCGACTTTATCGCTAAATCGGTTGTAGGCAATAACCGCTGGTATTGCCGCAAATAAACCAATCGCCGTTGCGATTAAGGCTTCTGCAATACCTGGGGCGACGACGGCTAGTGTTGCTTGTTTCATCGCACTTAATGATAAGAATGAATTCATGATCCCCCAAACTGTGCCAAATAAACCAATATACGGGCTGGTAGAACCCACCGTTGCTAAGAATGTAAGATTTTGCTCTAATTTATCAAGTTCACGCGTTTCGGCAACTCGCATGGCACGTTGTGCGGTATCAATAATAGGAAGCTGTCTAGGTGTCGCGCCTTTATTTAAACGTGCATACTCGTGATAGCCACCAAAAAAGATAGCCGCCATCCCTTCTCGGTTAGTACGCTGTGCTAAGTCACTATAAAGCTTATTAAGGGAAATACCGCTCCAAAAACGATCTTCAAAAACGTCTAATCTTTTTTGTGCTTTTCTTATTTGACTGGATTTTATGAACATTAATGTCCACGAGGCAAGTGATGCTAACACCAAAATAACCATGACTATTTTTACAATCAGGCTGGCATCGAGTATTAATTTTAATATGGTTTGGTCAAATGACACTGCTTTCCCCTTGCGTACTTATTGTTTGTCTTTTTACTCCCTCTACCTAGCAGGGGGAGGGCTGGGGAGGGGGTAGAAAGTTTAGAGAGCTATATTCTCTTCAAGCATTCCACCCCCCTCCCTAACCCTCCCCCCCTGCTAGGTGGAGGGGACTAATCACTGACTAGCTTTCAGCAATCTCTTTAATTGTTTCTAATAATTTTTTTGGCAAGCGTTTGGGTCTAAATTTATTGCTATCAACGCTTACCACGGTAACTTGCCCTTTTGCTAATGTGATGTAAGCCTCATCGGTTTTATCGACCTCTTTACTCACTCGCATTACTTTTTGTTCAAACTGAATACTGGTGTTACCCATCTCTATGATTTCAGCGGAGACAAAAAGTTCGTCATTAAAGATGGCAGGGCGTAAATATTCACAGTTTAGTGCTCTGACTACAAAGACCATTTGTTCATCACGCACCAGTTCATCCATCTCATAACCTAATTGCCGAAGCCATTCTGTACGGGCGCGCTCAAAAAAATTAATGTAGTTAGAATGGTATACCACTCCACCTGCATCGGTGTCTTCGTAATAGACCCGGACGGGGAGGATAAAGGTTCTATGTTCATGTGTATTTGTCATCATGCTCCAATCGTATCACACCCTATCTGACTAGACTTGCATTCTATTTGCAAAAGAATATGCTTAAAATATGAACAAAAATCAAATAATAACAATTCTTCAAAAATCTAAACCTGATCATATCGAGCTGATTAAGCAAGCACATAAATTACTTGCCAATCACCCACAAGATAAAATCAAGAAACCTGTTACTTGTGATGCCTGTTTATTAGGTAAATGGCATGCTAAAGAAGGCTATAAATTAGTTAATATTCCCCAGCTAACTAATTTAGAGGCTCTGCACAAAGATGTTCACAACCTTTATACCGCACTTTATTACACGACTTTTGATCGCCGAACAAAACCCCGTGCAACGGTTATTAGTGCCGGTGTTGAAATTCCTGTAGTAGAAAAAAAGTTTCGAGACAAAAAATTAAAACAACTTGAGAAGAAAACAGTAACCTTGGTTCGTTCACTTGAGTCTATCGAGAAAAAAGTTGCAAACATGCCAGAACAAGATTTTTCTAGCCCATGGCTTTGTTAAATTTTTATTGCATTCCCATAAAAATAAGCAGACACTCCTTTCATGAACTTAATTTTCACATTACGAGCAGTTTCTTATCTACGCCGATTTGTCGCGTATCGATATTCTGTGTGTGAGTTTTAAGTACCGTTAGCTATTTTAGCAAAAAGCAATATTCTTAAAAAGCCGCAGATTTCTGCGGCTTTTTTGTTTTTGGGGTTATTGGTTATGAGTTTTAAGTTTAAATGGTAGGAATAGGAAATAGATATGGCGATTAAGCTAGCCTTTTTAGGTGTCATCATTATTTGGTCAACCACTCCGCTTGCAATCAAGTGGAGTGGTGGCGATGACGTAGGGTTTTTATTTGGCGTTACCATGCGAATGATTCTTGGTTGTGTGGTGGCAGGTTTTCTTGTGACAGTATTACGCCATCAGTTTTCATTGTCTAAAAACTCGATTAAAGCCTATCTTGCATCTGGTATTGGCATTTATGTTGCGATGCTGATGGCTTATTGGTCAGCAAGCTATATGCCGTCTGGATGGATTGCGCTTGTTTGGGGAGTTTCTCCCGTATTAGCAGGTATTTTCGGGCATTTTTTCTTAGGTGAAAATGCGTTATTAATGCACAAGCTGATTGGTATTTTTATAGGATTGTTGGGCTTGTTTGTAATATTTATCGAAGGTGCAGGTATGGGAAGCAACGTCATGCTAGGCGTATTTTTGGCATTTATAGGCGTACTCGGTCAGCTTAGTTCGGCCATCGCAATCAAAAAAATAGATGCGGATGTATCAGGTTTAGTCATGACTACAGGGGGGCTTGCGGTATCAATTCCACTATTTATTATATCTTGGCTAATCTTTGATGGTGAATTACCTGATGAAATCCCTTTTAGAACAGCTTCTTCTATTGTTTACTTAGCGTTGATGGGTTCTGTTGTTGGCTTTTCTTTGTACTATTATTTATTAAAAAATGTTGAAGCCTCTAAAGTTGCTTTAATTACCTTGGTCACACCCGTAAGTGCTTTATTGCTTGGTAGTTATTTAAACGATGAAACTATTACTACCAGTGTCATCATCGGAGCAGCATTAATCATTGGCGGTCTAGCCAGTTATCAATGGGGCGACAAAATATTTCAAAAACCTTAAACTATTAAAGTACAAGGAAAGACCACGGTGTTTCTCTTGAATATTGTATTTAAGAGATGATTTTAATAAACTTTTAAAACTGAAAACATTCTTGATGATAAGAAGCGATAAAAAACGGGGAAAATATGACAAAATTATTTGATAAAGCCATCGAGTTATACGACGCAGCCAACAGCAAAGACCCTAATATGGTCAAAGATGAAAATGGCAATGATGTGCCAAAAGAGCTTATCTACTCTCACAGAATGTTAGACATGATCAACCGTTATTTACCTGATGCTGATGAGGTGGCAAAGCTTTCTGTTGCCGCGCAACACATCCAACGCTGGACATCACCTCGTAGTGATTACCCGATGAATCGTAAAGGCTATCACCAATGGCGCACCCGTCTTTATGGCTACCATGCAGAAACTGCCACTGCAATTTTAGAAGAAGTCGGTTATGACGAAGATACCATTGCACGTGTAAAACTTGCTATCGGCAAAAAAGATTTAAAAAACAACAAAGATACTCAAATACTTGAAGATGTTGCTGCACTGACTTTTATTGAGCACTACATGACAGCAATGTATGAAAACTTCCCTCAGTATGATGAAGAAAAATGGATTGATATTATTATCCGCACATGGAAAAAGATGTCAGCCGATGCCCAAGCATTCGCATTATCTGGTGATTTAAAACTACCTGCAGATTTAGTACCTGTCATTCAAAAGGCTCTGGCTAAAGCTGGTTAATAATCCTTTTAACCCTCAAAACACACTAAAAATCACTAATTTTGTATACCACCCCCCCTCTTTTTCGATGATTTGTACGTTATTTAGAACACAAATCATCGAAAAAGAGGGGGGGTGGTCTATTAAAAAGACGTTTTAAGCCTGTTTTCTTAGCTCTGTCACACTTTTTCCTGCTATTCCCCAGTTATCGGTATCTACTTCATCAATTACAACGAGTAATGATGTGGGGTCTTTACCTAAAACATCCACTAATAGTTGAGTTGCACCTTCTATAAGCTGTTGTTTTTGCTCCTTAGTCGCACCTTCTTTGGTTATTTTGATATTTACGTATGGCATATTATTAATCCTATAAAAGTCTCATTTGAATAAGCTGATAGGTCTCAAGACTCGTCAGCGTATCAATAAATTGACGGGCATCTGGGGTGAAAAACCACAAAAACACGAGGCTTACAATTATCACTGCGCTACTTATCTTCTCTTGAAAATCAAATAACTTTAAAGCTGTTCCAAAAGAACGTTTGAGTCGATGACCCATAAAATCTACGCTATAAATTTCATCTAAGATTAAGTGTAGAATAAAACCAAGAAAAACAAACAACCCAATCAACCATGCAATAAACGGCGATTTTGCAAAAAAATGGTAACTTAGTGATGAGGCAATAAAACAGAAAAGTAATGCCACTGCGATAGAGTGGATAGACCCTCGATGTACTGTAAAATTCTGAAACAATGCCCAAATGGGAAAACGCACAAACAAATAAATACCCAAGCCTGCCCCCCAAAGCTCAATAATAGAAAGATCATTTTCGGCTGAAAAAACCCAAAGAAAAGCAACTACTATTCCCAACAATGAGAACAAGATGCGACTCGGATGAGAATAGTGCAAGTCAATATCTGGCAAAATCCCTCCAAGCACACCTACGGATGCTAACAACAGCGCATCATTCGCATCAACAAAACCGACTTGCAGACAAAGAGTAGCGAGCATTCCCGAACCGACAGCCGCTACGCCTAAGTGTGTGTTGAAATTTGCCATTATTGTTTGCCCGTCATTCCCGAATGCTTTTATCGGGAATCTCCTTGATAGCCACAGATCCCCGAGAAAAGCATTCGAGGATGACGTGTTATTGTTGTAGAAAAGTCTCTATTTGTTCATCATTTTACTTCTATACTTACGCCATTCATAGCGAGAAAAAACAGTATGCCAACCATCACCAATATCCACGATTTACAACGCTTGTTTAAAAAGCGTGTACCCAAAATGTTCCATGATTATGTGCATTCTGGCTCATGGACGGAAAGTACCTATCGCGCCAATGAAACTGACTTTGAAAAAATAAAATTTCGCCAACGTGTTGCGGTAGATATGAGCAACCGTTCTCTCGAAACGACCATGATTGGGCAAAAAGTCAGTATGCCCGTTGCCATTGCACCTACAGGGTTAACAGGAATGCTGTATGCCGATGGTGAAATGCTCGGCGCAATAGCGGCAGAGGCAATGGGCGTGCCGTTTACGTTATCAACCATGAGTGTTTGCTCAATTGAAGATGTTGCCAGCGTCACGACTAAGCCATTTTGGTTTCAACTTTATGTCATGAAAGATCGTAGTTTTGTAGAAAATTTAATTGATCGCGCAAAAGCCGCAAACTGTTCTGCCCTTGTACTTACGCTTGATTTACAAATTTTAGGACAACGCCATAAAGATATTAAGAATGGCTTATCTGTTCCGCCTAAAATGACTGCTTCACAAATTTATAATATGGCAATTAAACCAGCTTGGTGCATGAATATGCTCACCACTAAACGCCATAGTTTTCGCAATATCGAAGGCCATGTAAAAGATGCGACTGATTTATCATCCTTGAGTGTTTGGACACAAAAACAGTTTGAAGATAAATTATCGTGGGATGACATTGAGTGGATAAAACAAAAATGGGGTGGTCCACTTATCTTAAAAGGCATTCTAGATGTGGAAGATGCCAAGCTTGCCGTGAAATCAGGAGCTGATGCGATTATTGTTTCTAATCATGGCGGACGACAATTAGATGGTGCGCGCTCATCCATTGATATTTTGCCAGAAATTGTTGATGCGGTAGGTGATCAAATAGAAATCCATATGGATGGTGGTATTCGTTCTGGTCAAGATGCTTTAAAAGCTGTTTCATTAGGCGCAAAAGGTGTTTATATAGGGCGACCTTTTCTTTATGGCTTAGGCGCTATGGGGCAAAAAGGTGTGACAACTGCGTTAGAAATTATCCGTAATGAAATGGATATTAGTATGGCTTTTTGTGGTGAGAGAGATATAAATATAATGAACCGAAATCATCTTTATCTAAGTTAATGCTAATTATTAAATTATAATGACTATAGGTTAGACTTATGTCATAGTTGTTGATATTTATCAATAACTACTAGCCATATGCCACGCAATACACCACTTGCATACTCCTACAACCCTGATCTCATTAATCTGCTAGGAGCAGAACATCAAGAATTAGGAGCTGACTGCGATCTAATCTTTAGATATATCAAAAATAAAGATTTTGATGAGTTAAATAAGGCTTTTAATCGATTCTCATCGCTTTTACAAACACACTGGGCAAATGAACGAAAAATGTATACCTATTTAGATCTTGTTGTAAGTAAGTGTGATGGAAGATACAAAGATACACGCACTGAAATGCGCGCAATTGCCTCCTCAATAAATTCAACAATTAATTTACATACGAACATCCCCATTAATAAATCAACCTTAAAAGACTTTAAAAAAGATTTTTCAATTCTCACCAAAGCATTGATTGGCCGAATACGCTATGAAGAAAAATATTTATTTAAAGAATATGATGAGTATTTTGATAACAATAAAACGTCCTAGAAGGATTCACAATACATCCATGTCTTAGCGCAAAGGTGATTGAACATTTACTCTCTCTATAAATTTCGATACTCACTAATCACTGGCGCATGATCAGAGGGACGCTCCCAACCACGTGGTTCAGGATCTACATAGCTTGCGATACATTGTTCTGCCAATAATGAACTGGATAAGATCAGGTCAATTCGTAAACCCATATTTTTATCAAAGCCCCCACTACGGTAATCCCACCAACTATAGGTTTGATCCTCTTGCTCAAACATTCGAAAAGAATCGACAAAGCCAATATCGAGTATTTTCTGCAAAGCATTGCGCTCAGGTGTTGAGCAGAGAATACGCTCATGCCAGTTTTTAGGGTTATGCACATCGCGGTCTTTGGGGGCGATATTAAAATCACCTAGGATGACAAACTTAGCATATTCCTTAGCCTGCTCTTCAATCCATGCGGTGACTTTTTCTAGCCAATCGAGCTTATAAGCAAATTTCTCTGACCCAACTTCAGAGCCGTTTACCACGTATAAATCTAAGATGCGGATACCATTTACCGTTGCTGCTAAGATGCGTCGTTGTGGGTCATCTAAATTTGGTAAATCAAATACAACATCCTCAATCAATAGGTTTTCTTTACACAGTAGCGCGACACCGTTATAGGTTTTTTGCCCTGAATAAACGACTTGATAACCTGCTGCTTCAATTTCTTCTTGAGGGAAGTTTTCGTCGATACATTTGGTTTCTTGCAAAACTAATATATCAACCTCTGTTTTTTCTAACCATTGCAAAACATGTGGCAAACGCACTTTGAGAGAGTTGACATTCCAACTGGCTATTTTGAAGGGTGTTGCTTGCATATTCGTTATCCAAATTTTATAGGGCGTTTAACTTTTTTATTAACAAAAGGAACTGTTTGAAGAAAAATAAAAGTTCCCTCTCTCCAACTCTCTCCCTGCTAGGGAGAGAGGGCTAAAACAAAGTAATATTTCAGCCCTCGTTATTAAAGAAGAAGTTTATAGCTTTAAGCCGCCAATCCAGAATGCTTTAGTAAAGCATCCACGCTTGGCTCTCTACCACGGAAAGCTTTAAAAGATTCCATCGCCGTGCGCGAGCCACCAACCTCTAATACTTCTTTAAGAAAGGACTCTCCCACTTCAGGATTAAACAAACCTTCTTCTTCAAAGCGCGCAAACGCATCGGCAGATAAAACCTCTGCCCATTTATAACTGTAATAACCTGCCGCATAACCACCCGCAAAAATATGCGAAAAACCATGTTGAAAACGGTTGAACTTCGGCGGGATAACAACGGCAATCTGTTTACGTGTTTCATCTAATACCGTTTGGATTTTCTCAGCAGAATTAATGTTTGGATCACCATGAATCTTCATATCAAAAATTGAGAATTCTAATTGACGCACCATGCCCATTGCTGTTTGAAAGTGCCTTGCGGCTTGCATCTTATCAAATAAATCATCGGGGATTTTTTCACCCGTTTCATAATGTGCCGCAAACATATCGAGTGCTTCACGCTGCCAACACCAGTTTTCCATAAACTGACTAGGGAGCTCTACCGCATCCCACTCCACACCTGAAATACCAGAAATATCTAAATATTCCACTTTGCTCATCATGTGGTGCAAGCCGTGCCCAAATTCATGAAATAGGGTGATGACTTCATCATGCGTAAATAGCGCAGGTTTACCGCCAGCTGGTGGTGCTGAATTACAGGTCATAAACGCAACGGGGGTTTGTAACTCATCGCCCATTCTAAAACGGCTACAAAAATCAGCCATCCATGCACCACCACGTTTGTGTTGGCGTGCGTATAAGTCTAAATAGAAACGTGCCTTTAAGTTTTTGTTTTCATCATAAATTTCAAAAAATCGTACATCATCATGCCAGCTTTTAACCGATGTGTTTTGTTTGATAGATACTTTATAAAGCTTCTCAACCAATTCAAACAAACCGTCTAAAACATTATCGACAGAGAAGTAGGGTTTTAAATCTTCATCACTAATCGCATAGCGTTGTTGCTTTAGTTTTTCGCTTGCGTAGCCCACATCCCATGCTTGTAAGTCTTTAATACCTAGTTCTTTTTCAGCAAATTCTGATAGCTCTTGGAATTCTTTTTTAGCAAAAGGTAATGATTTTTCTGCCAGCTCATCAAGAAAGCCTAAAACCTGTTCGGGAGAATCTGCCATTTTTGTATCTAGCGATAAATCAGCGTAGCTATCAAAACCTAACAATGCTGCTTTCTCTTGGCGTAGTTGTAAAATCTTGCCCATATTCTCGCTGTTATCTAACTTCGCATCACCTTGATCAGAAGCGCGTGTACTGTAAGCGCGATAAACTTCTTCACGCAAGCTTTGATCATCAGCGTAAGTCATCACGGCATAATACGACGGGAAATCAAGTGTCAGTAACCAACCTGATAAATCGCGTTGTTTTGCAGCTTCTTCTGCTTGTTCAATGGCGCTTTCTGGTAAACCTGCTAAGGCAGAAATATCATCAATCTCTTTCGTCCATGCGTTATTAGCATCCAGCACATTATCCGAATATTTTGAGGTTAGCGTTGAAAGCTTTGTGCTTATTTCAGCGTAGCGTTTCTTTTTATCATCCGATAAATCTACACCCGACAGACGAAAACCTTTAAGCGTATTCTCTAAACTTTTACGCTGTGCATCATCCAAACCAAGCGTATCTTGCTTATCTTGGATTTGCTGTAACGCTAAAAATAGTTCTTTGTTTTGCCCCATTTCTGTACTGTATTCTGAAAGTTTGGGCAAACAAGCGGTATAAGCATCTCGTAATTCTGGCGTATTCACCACGCCGTTCATGTGACTGATGGGCGACCACATACGCTCCATTTCATTGTCACAAATCTCTAGCGGAAGGATCAAATTCTCCCAACTGTATTCCGTATTATCCTTAAGCAATTTTTTTGTTAATGCACGACCGTCAGCTAATAACTCATCAAGAGCTGGCT